>JAABUQ010000148.1_pt1 | contig 147877 bp, 53 predicted proteins | sample 5560001 | NCBI WGS metagenome assembly JAABUQ01 (sample SAMN10711888, study PRJNA513371) | rock metagenome | isolation source: Antarctica rocks | place: Antarctica: Victoria Land, Finger Mt nord | collected 2015-12-18
GCGCTAAACTACTTATAGTAATCGACTAAACTACTTTGAGCGATTCGATTCTTCGAATTTTTTTTGACCCAAGTCTTGGCATTTGCACGTGACATTTCCGGGTTAGCGCGATTAGTCTACGTCTTGCGTTTTGTTTTTTTCTTCGACATTTAATTGAACGTTATTAAGATAATTGTTATTTTATTTGCTCTTGTTGTCTTGATAACGTAATATAATAACTTTGTCTTTATTGTCTTTTTTATTCTTAATTTTTCGTTTTATCTTTTAGAGCATTTGAAATCAAATGTTTTGTAAGCATTCTTGCAAACGTTGCACTTTTATTTTGATAAATTTAATTAATGTAAACATTAATTAAAGCAATAATCTCGCACATAATAAACGCATCGTTGTTTATTCTTGCATTCGTATATTAAGTAATTATACTTTTAATACTTTATACATTGCTTTATTTTGCAATTTATATTATAATATTTCGCTATTTTGATATTCGACTTATAAATTACGTTAAGTTAAATTAACTTGTTTGTCGTTTTCGCGCAATCTACTTATATTACAATAAAGACGTATTTTTTTATTGTTCTTTTTTGTAAATCAAATTATCTTATTAATTTTCAATTCTTAATACATAATCTTGCATAAATCTTGCATAATCTTTTTATTGTTTTTGTCTTCTTCTTCTTTATATTTTTGAGCATGCTTTTTACTCTAATGTTGTGCATTATTATTTTTGCACGTTTACGACATAAAATCGTCGCAATAAATATATTTTTAATTTAAAAATTACTTAATTTTAAAGTCTTCTTATTGCATTCGTTATTAACTTTGAAGATTATTATTCTCTTAAAATGTCTTATTTTTTATATGTTTTTTTGCGCATTTAATGCGTTAACAATATCTAAGTCGCACGTTAATGTAATTATTTTTGTTACGCTTATCTTGTGTATTCTTTTTATCCTTTTCTCTTTCTTAATTTACGTTATCAACTTTATCTCTTTAATTGATTGTTGCTTCGAAAGTGTTTATTTGATGTTTATCTTAATTGTCGTTTGTGCAACTAATGTTAAGCTCTATATTATGTTCGCTTATGTGTTTGCATTTTGTGTATTTTTCTTAATTCTTTTTACTTTTTCTAATTGATTTGTCGTTTTCTTCAATCTTTTTAATACGAAAATTATATCAATTCGTTTATTCTTTGCGAAGAATTCGTTGAATTTGCGCGTAAGTTTCTCGACAAAAATGCATTACTTAATTAACATCGTTATTAAAATTATTTTAAATGCGTTTTTTTTAGATTTATAGAGCTTCTTGATTTTTATTATTTTCGCGATAACCTTTGTCGCAATTTGTAATAAATCGCGTTAAGACGCATTGAGTGCGTCTTAATTACTCGTTAACGTCGCGTCGATTACATTTATTTAATCTTAACAATCGAAATAAATTGTAAGCGTTATTGTTAGTAAGACTTTCTCTCTCGTCTCTTCTTGTATAATAGAATAATATAATATCAATTTTCGTAGATTAATCTTTTTTTCTATATTAGATAAAGAAATTGCTATTATTAACTATTAAGTAGCATAATTATATATGCAATTAACAAGAGAAATTTTTTTTTGATAATCGAGATTAAGTTTGAAGCAACTAACAATATATTATATACAACTAAAAGTTAAATCGCAATTAGTAATACTTATAATATTTATATATTGCGTTAACTTTTTTTACAAGTTTGTCTCTTTAAAATTCTTTTAAGTATTAATTTTGTTGTTTTTACAACTACAATTAGTTAGAGAATTATTATATTTTTTAAAGAACAATAGCATCTATATATTTTATATTAATATTTTAATTTTTATAAAGAAATTTGATATTTAAGAATACTCTAATTTTATCAAGAATATTGTAGATTATAATCTAAAAATTCGACAATTAATTATTAAAAATACGTTAAAAGCTTTGCATTCTATTTTATAGCAATAAAAAAAACTTAATCTACTAATACTATTAAGAATACAATCGAGTTATTTACTAGTAACAATAAAAAATTTAGCAAGACTCGACAAATATAGCAAAAAGTAATTAGAATAGCAATTAAGTTCTTTTCTCTCTCATTCTAATTATATATAATTATTCGAAGACAATCTATTTATAGCTCGAAATATCTTTTCAAACTAAAAGTAGATTAATATGCAATAAATCTCGATTATTGTTTATTAAAATCAAGTTACTGTTCGATTTATTGCTTAATTTACTCTTCGATATATATTACTATTTATTGCGTATTTATTTATCTTTATATAGTACAAAAATAATTGTAACTTGCTAAGATTTGCAAAAAATTATTTTTACTTTTTTTTTATTTTAGTTTTGTTAAAATTATCTTACTATTAACTAAGTTTTTAAGCAATTGCTTGTCTAAATATATTTGTTTAAATATATATAAAAAATTAACAAATTAATTAAAACTACAAGATATTAGATACAAGATTGTAGCTAATCTTAGTTAGTAGCATTTATAGTTGTTATAGACTAGACTAATTGCGTCGATTCGAGAAATCGAGTTCGATTCGAAAAATTGAATCGAATCTTAACAATTCGATTTGAATTAAATCGAAAATCTTAATAATTTGATTTCTAAAATTGAAATCGACAATTCGATTCGATTTTAAACTTAAAATCGAATATCAAATTAAAAAATCAAATCAAATTATCAAAACTTAATATTAGTATAAAGAAATTCTAAAATAAATAGTAGAAAATTATATTATATTTTATAATCTTTTGATATGAAATTATCTAGTAATATATTATAGTAATGCATTCGAACTATCTAGATAGCTAAAATCAAATTATTAATTTAACTTTTCTAGTTAAAGAGTTCGACAATCTTGTTTTGCATAATTTTATTAAAAATTGTAAAAAGAAAAAAATTATTGTATCTTAAGAAGAATTTAAACTCTTAATCTTTTAATTTGCAATAACAATAACACAATATTTACAAGAAAATTAAAAAGAGTCTAGTAATACTCTTAATAATATTATTATAAATATTGTGTTATTGTTATTAAAGTTAAAACGCTCTACTACTAAGCTATTAAGATTTTAATATTTAAATATACTCTATTTAAAAATATATAAAGATCTAATAACTCTAAAGCAATAATAGAATTCTCAAAAAGTTAAATACATTACTCGAAAAATCGACTCGAATTGTTAAAATATTAGTTTTATTATAGATTATAATTTATTTATTTAAAATTTTAATTATATATTTTAGATTTAATAATACAATATAGTAATACAATATAATAATACAATATAATAATGTATTACAATATTAATTTATAATAGTAAGCTCTCTAAGCTAAATATATAAAGTTATTAGTTCGAGATTTTAATAATTTTATTTGCTATACTATTATTTTAAACAATCTAATTCGAGTTGCTTTTAATCTTATTATTATTTTTGTTGTTGCAATCTTAATTTTTATTGTTCGTATTCTTCTTTTTGCTATTATTATTAATATTAGTAATTTTATAGTAATTATAATTTAACGTTTTAGCATCTTTTTAATCTATATATCGAATTTCTTAACTATTATTATTCTTTTTAACAATATTGTTAGAATTCTCTATCTTAATATTGATAGAATTAGAAATTTCTCTTTCTTTTGCGTTTTTCGATAATGCAAATTCTTTAATAAAGCTGCTATACAAATCAAAAGAATTAATATTATTAGTTTTTTTTTAATTATTTAAATTACTATAGTAAATAACTTGTTGTTTAATAATCTTTACAATTTATTTTATAAATATCGAGAAACTTTTATTAATATTAAACTTATTATCGATACTTAACTGCAATATTAATTAGCTTAAATATAAAAAACAAATAATGTATTTAAATAATATATATATTTTAAGAGAAAAACATTATTATTATATTTGTATTCTTATATATTGCTTGCGCTTTTTAAATAACTCTAAGTTGCTCTATTTTCTTAATTGCAAACTTTTTTTTTTTGCTTTTTATCTAAGTTGATTTTCAAAGTATTTTGCTATTAAGTTCTTAGCATTGTGTATTTTATTGTATTACTTAAATATATTATTATAAATATCTTAGTTAATTTGATATTTGTTGATTTTATTTCTAATATTGTTCTCTATAACTTTACAATTCAATTAAGAGACTTCTATTTAAATAAATATTTTATATAGCTTCTTAATACAAATTAAGATAATCTTGCAATTGTTACTTTGTTTTCGATATAGCTTCTTTTAATTATTATTTTATCCTTATATACAATTACGACTTGCGATACTTTTTAAGTTAATTAATAGTAATTTTATTGTTTATGCAATTTCTTAACTTAGTTTACTAGTAATATATATAGATAATGCAATCGTATACTAGATTATAAGTAGACTAATCGCGTTGACCCGGAAATGTCACGTGCAAATGCCAAGACTCGGGTCAAAAAAATCGAAAAATCGAATCGCTCAAAGTAGTTTAGTCGATTACTATAAGTAGTTTAGCGCGCTTCGCGCTAAACTACTTTGAGCGATTCGATTCCAAAAAATCGTCACGACCTGATCTTGGCGCCGAGTCGGGTCGGAGGGGTGGTATCATAACCTGGCCCGACGGTCAGTCTAATTATAAGTATATCTTGATATTTAGTAAAATACTATAAGATTCAAAATATAGAAAAGTTTTAAAAATCGATAAGATTATAGATAAAATATTAAGAGATAATTTTACAAATTAAAGTAAGAATTATATATATTAGAATTAGAATTATCTCTTATTTCTACTTTTACTTACTTTAAATTTTTTACTTAATACAATTATTATTATTTTATATTAATATTTATTTGATTTTATTGATAAATAATGCAAGTTTATCTATATTAACTTCTTTATTGTTTAGTTTATATAATCTTGTTATTGATTGTTAATTTAAGCTTCTATTTTTACGCAATTTTTAACATAATTTTCGATACGTTTCTATCGATAAAAGTTCTAAAAATTATTGCGGCTTTCTCTATAACTTCTTACGTATATATTAATTTATTCTAATCAATATTATTATTTTCGATAACTTGTACAAAGCAAACAAATAATATATATAAATAATACAATATATCTTGCTTATAATTGACAAACTTAATTTGCTAGTTTGAAAGTTTGTTTCGAAATTCTCTTGCAATAAAATAATTTCTTGTAATTAATCTAAACAAAACAAAATAGACAATAATAAAAACAAAAGTATTGAAAACAAAAATATTAAAAAAAAGAGTATTTGTAGTGCTAACATAGACAAGATAATGCAAATTATTTTTAACTAATATACTAATATTTTGCAATAGAGAGAGCAAAAATAGAAGGTTAAAACTATCGCACTTTAAGAGATTAAAAAATATTAAAAATTAATCGACTTTCTTATTTCTAAATACTTATTTTAATATTTGATTTGCAAAATATTATACAACAAGACTTAGAATTATAATTGTTATAAAAATAGATATTATATTTAGAGTTTAATTTTAGATATACTTTAAAAAATTGCAGAAATATTTATATATATCTTCTTCTCTAATAAGTATATTATCTTGTTGTATTATTATTGTAACTACAGAATTTAATTAATATTTTACTCTATATAGACTTAAATCTTGCAACAATTTATATTAGGCATATAATAATTTAGTCTAAAAATCATTAGTTTATTGACTATTTAATAAAGCAATTTGATCTTTTTTAATAATAGAAATTCTAGAATAATTCTATATATTTTTTCAAACAATTATAATATATTCTTTGTATTAATTGTAAGTCAAATTTTCGAGATTTAGTTATTAATAGCTTTTTTCTAGCAATCGAAGTTATTAAATACATTATCTTTTTGTATTATTACTATTTACTAATAAGATTTGTTTGTTTATATTGTAATTATAGATACAATATCTTTAATAATATAATATATTTATTAATAAATTTGATTTAAAACAATCTCAAACTCTATTCGAAAAGAATTCTCTTCTTTGTTTATTGCTTAATTATTATTCTTTTCTTTATAATATATAATTTACAATTTGACAACAATCTTTTTTGAATTTAAATCTATAATACAATTATAATATTTAATTATTATAATTTGCTTAATTGTTTACAAACTTATTTAAGATTTATTTTATTAATATATTCTTTAAGCAAAACTAAAAGTTTGTTTAATATCTATTATTAGTATTAAGTATAGAAAATATATTTCGAGCTATTTTCGTTAGATGAAGAAAGTTCGAAGTATTGTGTTTTTAATACTTTTAAATTAAATATTTATTCTCTATAATATTAGTCCGAAAATATCGATTGTCTTTATCTTAAGTTAAATAAAAGTATTAAAATTGTCGAAGTAAGAATCTTGCAATAGTTGCAACAAACTACAAAAGTATTAGCAAAAAATTATATATATTACTATATTATATTATTGTTTAAGCAATATTTGTTTTTTGTACTTTTGCTCTTAAAGTAGTAGTTAAATTGTAATAATATTAAAAATAGATTTTAAATTTAAATTTGTATTTTGATTTGTAATTAATAGTATTATTATTATTCTTCTTATTCTATATTTTGTAAAGATTTAATTTTTGCGTAGAATTCAAGATATTAACAAAATTGTATAATATGTTATTAAGTTTTTTTATTTTCGAATAATACTTTGCAAACTTTATTAAAACTTTATTGCAAACTCTTGTTATAATCTTTGTCGAAAAATAAATATTAATTTTAATTGTTTTCTTTAGATATTCGAGATAATTAAATATTGTATTAAATATTCGAACTTTTGAATAAATACTTATATCAATTGTTTTTAAAACTATAAGAGTATATTTGTAAAAAGAATTTAATATATTGTTAACAAATAAAATTAATCGTTACTTGCTTTTGTTTAGTTTGATTTATTGTATTTGTTAATTTTAAGAGTATTTCTCTACTCAAAAATTGATAAAATTGCGTAATTAATATATATAACAAAGTATTAGATAGATAGAGTCAACAAATACAAATATTTTATACTAGTTTTTATAATTTTTTTTTTAATTTACTTCTAAAAGACTCTAAAGTAAAGCAAATATTAAATTAAACTATTAATAACAATTACAAAAGCGCAAATCTAAATAGAATTTAATAAATATATTATCTCTTTGCATTATTACAAAAATAAATATCTTTTTAATTACAATAGACAAGTTTGTATTTCTTGCAATATTCTAAATTTATATATTTTTTAATTATATAACAATATTGTTAGTTATTGTTTCGATTTTAAAGTTGTAATAAAATCTTAAGTTACTAGATTAATAATATAAGTTAAACAAGAAATAGAGTTTTGCTATTTGTTTTATTAAAATTCTTGTCGATTTAAAACTCTATTAAGTTTATCTTTTAAAGTACTATTATTGCTTGCGTTATTAGTAACAATATTAAAAAGTTTGTCTTTAATCTTAAAAAACTTTAAGATTTTTATAAGTTCTAATATTAATTAACAATTTGTATACTTCATATTAAGAAAAGTAAATTTAATAAGATATTTGCGAAATTAAAATACAATATTAATTCAATATATTAATACTTCTAAGTAAACAACTTTTTAAAAACTAGATTATGCATTTAAAGTAATATAAATACGCTAAATACCTCTAAAATCTATCTTGATTTTTTTATAAATTTGATCGAAATTCGAAAGAATTATCTTTAATAGTTTTGTGCAATCTAGAAGTATTAATTTTGATCGAAATATTTTTAATAGCTTTTAAAAGTAAGAACTATTAATAATTCGAAGAGTAGATTTAAATTATCAAAAGTCTTGTATAATCAATCTTCTTAATTATCTTAAACAAAGAAGAATAACAAATTAATATAAATTTTTTTCTAATAATATTATAGTTTTGCATTATTTATTTGCATTATTAATTGTAATTTACGCAATTAAAAACTAGATTAATTGCAATTTATAATCTAGATCTTTTTTGTTTTAAGTAAAAAATAAATTAAAGATATTTCTTTATATTTGTTGTGCTTGAATAATTGTAAACAATAGAATAATTTAAAAGCTTGTAACAACTTTTACAAATAATTTTAAATAAAAATCTATAGTCGAAGCTACTTAAACAAAATTGTTTATAAACTTAGATTGTACTTCTATATTAATCTTTTTTACTTAATATAAATTAACAAGTCTTAACTAAGTTTTGTTTAAAATACTCTTATTAATTGCAATTTGTGACTATTATTCTTGAAATTAAGTATTAGTATTTGAACTTTACTTAATATATTTGTCTCTCTCTCTTAATATAAGTAATATAAAATTGTCTTTAATTTTGTTTAATACTTTGTAAAGAATTCTTTTTCTATTGTCGAAAGTAGAATTGAGAAAATTTTAATCAAATTAACTCGCAAATTAATTAGAACGTAAATTACTAAATAACAAGTTGCGCAAAATAGATTTGCAAAAATTATTTTCGATTAAAGATAATAGTTGATTTAAAGCTCTTAAAGAATTAGATATATTGAAAATAAAAATAATAGAAACAATATTTTTAAATAATAAATAAAGAATTTTTTCGAAATAAAAAAGTAATGCAAAATAATAATACAAATAACAACTAAATTAGACAAATTATTATAGAATAAAATATAGTTGTAAATTTAAAAATTTTAAGAGAATCTCTCTAAAATAGAAGAGTAATACAAAATAATAATGCAAGCAAGAATCAATTCGAGTAGATTATTATATAACAATATAAACAAGTTTGATTGTAATCTCGAAGTATATTAAACTATACTCTAGTCAAAATTTTAAAGTTATAATAATATAAGTCTAAAAATAGTAATTCTTAACATAATAATATAATTTTCGATTTTTTTAACAATTCGTTTAATTTTAATTTTTGAAATCGAAAATCAACTTGATTCAATTTGATTTAATTTCAAAATAATTGAAATTAAATTAATTTTTGATTCGATTTCTAAAGTTGAATTGTCGATTCGAGTCAATTTTAGAAGTTGAAACCGAAAATTGAATCGACAATTAATCTATTATAGACTTATATAGAAATTTAGATTCTTTAATTTTTTATTTTTTATTTTTATAACAATCTTTTTTGTTTCTTTTTCTCTCTTTCTCTTCGTTAGATATATAATAAATCTTAGTATCTTTATAAATATTGTTATATATATTTTTTTATATATATTCGATTCAGTACTTCTAAGAGTCTATGCGAGAACTATATACTTTCACGATTTTTAAATTTGATTAATTACGAATAAACGAACAATACTAATGTCTACTTGTTTAATTATAATTGATTAGAATTCGCGATCGTTATTTTGCTTGTAACAAGTTGTTATAACGACGTTACATTTTTGTTTTCTCTATTGTAATATTCGTAATACAAAAAAAAATTAAACAAAAACTCTATAAATCTGATTTGAGCATTACTAACAATGTTGCTATCTAAAATGGACGTAACAATTTAATAATTAAAATTATGCACATTGTTGCAACAATAAATTTGATCTCGTCTAACAATTGTCGTAGATTCGTAATATTAATTTCTTGTTATATTTATACTCTTTTTTGTCGTTATTTAAGATAAATTAATAAAATATGCTTGATTGTTATGCGTCTTTAATTGTAATCGCAAGTTCTTGTCGTAATTTCGAATATATTTTTTTTAATTTATACTTGATTTAACATTTCTAAGAATCTATGCGAGTTCTATATATTTTTGCGCAATTAGATTTTCAAATTTAAATTGCAACGCTTTAATATTAAAAATTATCTATTGTAATATTCTTGTACAAGAAAATTCTTTATAAAAATTATAAAAACAATATTGATTTATAATTTACAAAAGAAAATCTTGTATATTGTTTAACAATCTTAAATTCTTAAATTTGTACATATCAAAAACAAAAGTTTTAAGAATTTATGTATAAGTTTTTTTTATAAATTGCGATTATGTAAAGATCGTTTTTTGATACGTAATGCTTGTATTTATATTTATATAATTTTAATATTTAAACTTAATGTTAACTCTTTTTGTATATTTATATACGTAGCGCTTTCAATTCAAGACGTAGCGAAGACGTTGCTTTTGACAAAATTAAATATTTTTATTATCGTCTATTAAAATAGACGAAATTTCTTATTGTTTAACTTCGAATGCACGATTAAGTGTATATATAGTTAAGACAAAAGACAATTATAATTAATTAAAATACGTAATTTCAACGCAATCAATTTATATACAACAAAAACTTTTGATCTTTTGTTTATATAATATACGCGTATATAATTTTTTTCTAGTTTTTCTAAATTTATACGCACAATGTTTCGAGACTTTTTTGCGATATTTTAAAACACGTTTTTCGTAATCGTAATATAACAATTATCGTAATAATAATTAACGCGTACAAGAAATAAATAATAATTAATTATAGATAATCTTGCGTGTTCTCGATTATACGTATCTTACTATACATAAGAGATTCGAAATAATAGTAATAGTAATAGTTAATATTGTTGTTATTTTCGCGATTTGATCGATCGATTTATTGTAATAATTGTATTAAACGTTTGCAAACATCTTGCTTATTAATATTAAAAACATTTGACTTTGTTAAATATCGCAATATTAACAAGTTCGTAACTAGTATTACGTACAAATAGTTCTTTCGCTAATCTTCGAATATTTATTGTTTGCATAAAAATTAATTAAAGTTAATTTTATTTGTTTTTAATTGTATTAGAAATACATTATACGATTTAAGACAATCAATATATAATTGTATATATTTATGCGTAATCTTAAATGCAAGCTTACAATACTTTGCGTTATTCTTGTTTCTTAACTATTTTAATTGTTATTTTTTTCGAATCTTGTTTTAAATAAGCGTTTTTTTAATAATAAGCTAGTTTAACATTTGATTTGCGAGAGATAGACGTTACTTATGCGTCTTGTTAGCGACTTCGTTTGCAATCTTATTGTCTTTTATATTTTTATGCTTTAAAATCTAATAAAGTTTCAATATATTATTGTAATGTCGCATTGTATTATATATTTTTTGCATTCTTTTAAAATGTATTTAATTTAATATTGATTTTATTTTTTTTATAATCTTTAGTAAAGTTTAATTGTCAAAATATATCTTGTAAATTTGTTCTCGCAAATTAATAAATGTCTTGCAATGCTTTATTTATTTTTTAAATTATTTTTATAAGTTTCTCGAGTTCATTATAATGCGTAAGCGTTATCTCGATATTTTCTAATTATTTCTTAATTCTTTAATTCGTTTTTATCAAAACAATAATAACATTTTTATTGCAATTGTTTTTGTCAAAGTATATTCTTTAGTATTAGTTAAACTTGTTTGCGTTATGCTTTTTTTTAATTATTTTCTTGTTATACGCAATAATTATCTTAGAGAATTTTATTTATAAAATAATTGTATAGAATTGTTGTCGCAATATTGTTGTTAATTCGAGTTTTGTTCGCATTTATTTTTTCTTAAGTTGCAAAAATATTATTTTAAGTTTTGATTTTTGTTCTCTTTTTAATATTAAGTTGTTACGTATGCGTAATATTGTTGCATCTATTATTTTGTTTGACTTTCGTACATTTATAATAGCTATTGATCTTTATACTAGCTTTTCGAAATGCACATTAATAAAAAATATATTAATTTCGACTTATAAAAATTTTGTAAACGTCGTTTTATAAATATTTATAATACGTTAAAACGTGCGATCTTGTATCGATCGCAACTTCGAAATAATTTTTTTTCTTAAATTTTTAATATTTTTAGACGTATATTATGCGACAACATTGTAAACTATTATCGACTTTTTAATAATAATATATTTGCGCTTATTTGTTTTTAACAAAGTATTAAATATTGAACTTTCTATTATTAACGCGTTTTTATGTTTGATTATTAACTTAATTTTTATTTAACGCAAATAAGTTCTCTATCTTAGCTTTAAGTTTAATTAAATTTTCAATATTTTAATATTTGATTTAACAATTATCTCGTGCTTTGTTAGCGTTATATTGACGCTTATATTAAATCTCTTTAAAGTTCGCGAAAAATAAATCAATTTGTGCTTTTTTTTCGCAAATTTAAATTTGTAACTTTGTGTTTATTACTCGCATTTGTTATATATTTAACTTAATATTTTGCAATTACATTTAATCGATTTTCTATATATTAATATATTAACATCGTTTACAAAACTTGTAATACTAACTCGCAATTTAATATTATTGCATATCTTTAATAGATTTGCATTATAAAACAAATATAAAATTAAAAAAAGAGAAAATTTTTGCAATATATTTACGTTCGCATTGCACTTTTTTATTGTATAGTTATTTATAATCAAAATAATACGACATTTCTTTAGAAAATTCTTTATCTATTTGAGCAAACAAATAGAAACTCGTTTCTTCTTTATATTATAAAGTAATCGAATATATAATACGTTGTCGAATGCGTCTAATATATCAAAATTAAATAGAAATGTTATTTTTTTCTTTTAATCGCTTTATATTATATAAATCTTTTTTATAATTAATTGCAATATTGTATTAATTAAACGTTATTTTCTAGCTTTTATTTGTGTGCTTAATAAAATATCGTGCGTCTCTACAACGTAGCGAAGACGTTTCGATATTATCGACTTTAATATCTTATTTGATATATTTAATAGCGTAATAGATCTAAAGAATAACAATTTAAAGTAATTCTTTTTCTTCGATTTGCGTAACATTATTGTAATTGTCTTTTTAAAATAAAACAATTGCATTTCTTTCTTAATGCATCTATTAAATAGAAATTTTACTTAAGATAAAACAATACAAATTAATTATCGTAATGCACAATTAATTACATTGTTAATTTTTAATATCTTGTTAAAAGCTATTTTGTGCATTGCTTTTATTACTTCGCGCTTTAACATTATTTTGTTGTCTTTTATAGAAATCAAATAAGAGAATTCGTTTAAGTCGTTTACTAAAATCGTAAACAAAGAAGAAAACTAAAATTAAAATTTTGTTTCAATTTTGTTCTTTGTTGTTGTCGCGATACTTGTGTTAATTCGTAATAATAATATAGTAAACTTGATTAACATTTTTGCTGTCGCATTTCTAATTTACTTTGTTATCTTAAAAAGATTCTTAATAATATTTTTCGAAATTTTTATTTATTTACGAAACTTTTTTCGTTTGTGTTTCTTTAAAATCTTGCTCCTCTTATCGCATGCTCAAATATACGTTGTTTATTCGTTAGAAATGCGACATTGTCAATATAATTTTTTGATTTCTTTAATTATCTTTATGTACTTCGTTATTTATTTAAATTTAACTTTTTGGTATAATCTTGTTTACGAAATAAAGTCTTCGATAGTTTTTTTTGAAAGCATTAAGCAATTTTGTCGTGTATTTATTAATATTATCCTTTTTTATTAGATTGTTTAATATTAATTTGAGTAGTAAATTTCTTAATGTGTTATCGAACTTTTCTAAATTTATAACTTTTTAATTTTGTTTAAAACAACGTCAAGGCTTCTTTTGTATTCAAAGATTTAACATTGTTTTTATCAAAAAATAATCGAATAAATTTTCTATTTTCTTATTTATATCGCAATATATTAATCGATTTGCTATCTTTCTTGTATCGAACAATAAGTCGATTGTAATTTGAGCGTTTTAATAATTTTTTATTATAATTTTTCGAAAGAGAGTTAGCTTTGTGTCAATTACGTACATTATATTTAACAAATTCTTCGAAAGCAAATGTTGTCTAAAATAAGAAAAACTTGTTTAAAAGAAATAATGCAAATTAAAATCTTTTATAATAACATTTTTGTCTTGCATGCGCAAAGTTAATTTTATCGTTAAAAAATTATTTTTGTCAATTATTTTGTTATAATTATTTGAAAACAAATTGTAAACGTTATAAATGTTAATAAAATTATATCTTGTATTATTATTGTTGAAACATAGTTATAGCGTTATTGTTTTTATATCTTTGAAATATTATATACTATATTAACTATTGTTATTAATGCGTTTGTTAGTGTAGAAACATATTTTTTTTTGTTATTTACGAACGTAAAGCTTGCGCACTTTATATTATATATCTTCGTCTTAACGTAATATTATTACGACTTTATTATTATTAATATGTTGTAATTTTATATCTTATTTTTTTAAAGCAATGCGATTATTATTTTACTTCTTAATTTATAAATGTTATATTATAATATTTTGAGCTCGTTTTGTGTCTTTATTAAAGTTGCTTTGTATAATTTTTAATATTAAATTTTATTAAATTTTGTATCTCTTGCGTGAAAAGCATATTCTATAACAATGTTATTATTATTTTGTCGTTATCTTGTCTTATTAAAGTAAATTAACTATTTAACGATTTGTTAAAGCGTCTTTTCTTAATTAATTGTTAAATTACGTTTTTTTTTGTTATTATAAGAATGTTTTGCATGTAACTTGTTTGCGTTAAACAATCAATTGTTGTTGTCTTGCGTTTTATTCTCTTCTTTAACATCTAATTAAATGTCGTTGCGCTCTTAAGAATTACTAAAGTAATTGTTGTTTCGTTTGCTCTCGTTGTCTTAACAACGTAATACAATAACTTTGTCTTTGTTGTTTCTTTTATTTTTAATTTTTTGTTCTATCTTTTAGAGCACTTGAAATCGAATGTTTTGTAAGCATTTTTGCAAACGTTGCATTTTTATTTTGATAAATTCAATTAATGCGAACATTAATCGAAGCAATAATCTCGCGCATAATAAGCGCATTGTTGCTTGTTCTTGTATTTGTATATTAAGTAATTATATTCTCAACACTTTATATATTGCTTTATTTTGCAACTCGTATTGTAATATTTTATTATCTTAATATTTAACTTATAAATTACGTTAAATTAAATTAACTTGTTTGTTGTCTTTGCGCAATTTATTTATATTATAATAAAGACGTATTTCTTTTTATCGCTTTTTCTTGTAAATTAAGTTATTTTATTAATTTTTAATTCTTAATATATAATCTTGCATAATTTTTTTATTGTTTTTGTCTTCTTCTTTTTTATATATTTAAGTATATTTTTTATTTTAATATTATATATTATTACTTTTGCGCATTTACGACGCAAAATTGTTGCAATAAATATATTCTTAATTTAAAAATTACTTAATTTTAGAATTTTTTTGTTGCATTTGTTATTAATCTTGAAAACTATTATCTTCTTAAAATATTTTATCTTCTCTATATTTTTTTACGCACTTAGTGTGTTAATAATATTTAAATCGTGCGTCAATGCAATTATTTTCGTTGCGCTTATCTTATATACTTTTTTCGTCTTTTTTTCTTTTTTAATTTATGTTATTAACTTTATTTTTTTAATCGATTGTCGCTTTAAGAATGTTTGTTTAACGTTTATTTTAATTGTTGTTTGTACAACTAATAACAAGCTTTGTATTATGCTTGTTTATGTGTTTGCATCTTATATATTTTTCTTAATTCTTTTTACTTTTTTTAATTAATTTGTCGTCTTCTTTAATCTCTTTGATATAAAAATTATATTAATTTGTTTATTTTTCGCGAAGACTTCGTTAAATTTGCGCATAAGTTTTTCGACAAAAATACATTACTTAATTAACGTTATTATCGAAATTATTTCCAATACGTTTTTTTTTTAAATTTATAAAGCTTCTTGATTTTTATTATTTTTGCAATAATCTTTGTCGCAATTTGTAATAAGTCGCGTTAAGACACATTAAATGCGTCTTAATTATTTGTCGACGTTGCGTCAATTACATTTGTTTAACTTTTATAATCGAAATAAATTGTAAGCGTTATTGTTAATAAAATCTTCTCTCTCGTCTCTTCTTGTATAATAAAATAGTATAATATCGATTTTCGCAAATTAATCTTTTTCGAAGCTTCTCTTTTTAAATCGTTAATTAAAGTTATTATTTTAATAACGTAACTTAATTTTAATTTTAACTTAATATAAATTAAGCATAAATAAAATTACAACTATATATACGAATAACTAACAATTAACAACGATAAAAGTTATTTTATATATTTAAATAGTCGACGTTATCGTACAATTGCATTTGCTTATACTTAATATATGCAAAATTGCAATTAAGTTTATACAACTTACAAAATAGAATTAAACAAGAAAATTTAAGTTTCAAAATTTGATACAATTAATAATACTTAATATATATTAAGTTTAAATCAAATTTAATTATAAATTATTATTGTTCTTTTCGACTTTAATAATAGATATTGTTAATATTTAGCATAAACTAAATTGCAACAAGAAGTTTCTTTTTATTAGAGTTGTTACTTTTTTAATTGTATTTTACTTGTGCTAAATATAAGCTTAGTATATATTCGACGTAAAATTATGCTATAATTGAACGCTTATATTTAGTTACAAAATTAGAATTCGAATTAAAATAAGACTTCTAAGTATATAATTAATATATACTAGACGCAAACGTCGTCTATATTATACTTATTATAATAATATCTTAGAGAAGACAAATTCTTTGCGTTTGTTATATTAAAATTGTCGTAATATATTTTAAGATTAGCGAGCTAAATTGCGACGACATTTATGCTAAATATATACTAAGATACTAGAAGCAATAAAATTAAAGAATATGCTAAACTACTATAGATATTTAAAAAAGATATAAATAAAAGACATAACAATTGTACTTTAATTTCGCAAAATATGCTAAAGATTTGACGCACGATTTGCGCTTAAATTTTATATAGTCTTAATATATATTACAACAACACTAAATTTATATTTGAATTGCGTACTATATAAGTGCGTCAAAATTGCGCATTTAAGATTAAGTTAATAATTTTTATTTTATTTGTTGTTAATTATATTAAGCATAAGTTTAGCTTATTTTAAGTTTTAGAAATTGAACAAAATTACAAGTACTTAATATAATAAGAAGATTAACTTGTATGTCTAGTATACACTAGATATATATAACGTATCTTTAATGCGTCTTTTATAACTTTTAAGTTTTTTGTTTCGTTAAGCTCAATCTATGCTTAGCATAGACTCAACATAAACAAAGTTTTCTTCGAATAAAAATTTTCACTTAAAATAAGCTTGTTTCGAATAAGAAATTTGCAATTGAATTAATCTATAATTCGACAAAGAGTTTATTGCTCTATATAGAATATCTTTGAATTTAATATCTTTTTGTAATTACTATTTGTATTAAAGAATACTATTTCTTAAAACAATGCAATAAAAATACAATAAATAGATTTTAATTAATTAGCAAAAGAACAATTTGTACGTAATGCTAGCTACGAATTTGTTAATACTACGATATTCGATAGAGTCAAATGTTCTTAGCATCGACAAGTAAAATATTCGCAAGCATTTAATACAATTGTTACAATAAATCGGTCGATTAAATCGCAAAAATAACAACAATATTAATTATTATTATTACTATTATTTCGAATCTTTTATGTATAATAAGATACGTGTAATCGAGAATACGCAAGATTATTTATAATTATAATTATCTATTTCTTGTACGCGTTAATTGTCGTTACAATAATTGTTATATTACAATTACAAAAAACGTGTTTTAAAATATCGCAGAAAAGTCTTAAAACGCTATGCGTATAGATTTAGAAAAGCTAGAAAAAAATTATATACGCATACATTACATAAATAGAAAATCGAAAGTTTTTATTATATATAAATTAATTGCGTTAGAATTACGTGTTTTGATTAATTGCAATCGTCTTTTGTCTTAATTATATATACGCTCAATTGCATATTCGAAGCTAAACAATAAGAGATTTCGTTTATTTTAATAGACAACAATAAAAATATTTAATTTTGTCGGAAACAATGTTTTTGCTACGTCTTGAATTAAAAGCGTTACGTGTATAAGTGTACAAAAAAAATTGAGTTTAAATATTAAAACTATATAAACACAAATACAAGTACTACGCATTAAAAAACGATTTTTATATAATTGCAATTTATAAAGAGAACTTATACGTAAATTCTTAAAGCTTTTGTTTTTAATATGCACAAGTTTAAGAATTTAAAATTGTCAAACGATATACGAGATTTTTTTTTATAAATTATAAATCAATATTGTTTTTACAATTCTTATAAAGAATTTTCTTGTACAAGAATATTACAATAGATAATTTTTAATATTAAAGCGTTGCAGATTTGAATTTGAAAATCTAATCGTGCAAAAATATATAGAACTCGCATAGACTTCTAGGAATGTTGAATCAAATATAAATTAAAAAAAAATTTAATTAACAATATTAAACAATAACTTAGTAGCGCAATAGTTAGAATAGACGTTCTATTATCTATTTATAAGCAACTTTGACTTGCATTCTTAAAGAGATTTTTAATAGAAAATTGTTTTTCGAGAAGTTGTCTATATTTCTTCTCAAGAGAGATTCGAATAAATAAACTTTATTTATTAATAGCTTAATTCTTCTATTATAGACAATACGAACGCTATACTTTAAACAAATATTGCAAAAATAAAAATATTAAAAATAAAAGCAATAAATCGAAAGAAAAGAAGTTTGCAATATTCGAATTATATTTTTTACAATATAGACTATATTAGTTCTTCTTTTATCTAGATAGCGTCGACTTAACAAATTGCTATAATTTTGTTACTTATGATTTATTTAGACACTATTTGCAATACTATTATATTAAACAATTGCAAAAAAGCAATAATATTTACTATTTGTATTTTAATATTAATTGCGTTAAGTTAATTTTTAAAGATTTAAGATATTTTAAGAATTATATTGCTCGAGTATATTTTGTAGAAATATAATAGTTTGCTATTAAGTACTCTATATATTTTTATTGTTTCTAGACTATTAATAACAAATTTTTATTAACATTTTGCAAAAACAATTCTTAATATAATATATCAATTATATGCTAAATATATTATCTTTAATTTATATATCTATAAATAGCTCTTTTAAGTCTTAAAAAAAGATATGTTCTTTTATAGATTTTTCTTAATTTATTTTTGCTCGATTAGATTAAATTATTTTCTATAATAGTATCGATTATACGCAATCTATAATATTAGTATATATAAAATTCTTATATAAAATTAATTACTTATTAGATAGTTCTCGAGACTAGATTGACTATTGATTCGATTTTCGGTTTCAACTTTTGAAATCGAATCGAATCGTTAATTTCAACTATAGAAATCGAATCGAGTTGATTTTCGATTTTAAAAGTTGAAAATCGAATCGAATTGTCAAGAATGTCAAGAACACTAAAAATAGTATAAATTAAGCTTAAATTTAAATTTATTATTATTTTCTAGATAGTAATACGAAATAGTAATGCATTTCTAAAAAGGGATTTCTAGTATATTATTAATTAATTCAAATAGATTAACATTTTTCATTAAATTATCAATTAATTGTTCCTAAAATAAATAAAATTTACTAAAAATAGTAGTCTTGGCAATTCGAGTTAATTTTTCGATTCGATTTTCGATTTTAAGTTTGAAATCGAATTGTTAAGAACTATCTAAACTATAACAATGTTAAGACATATTATATTTATTTAAGTTTTGTTAAATAAAAGGTCTAATATGCTAGAAGCTATAGATTAATTCTATACTTAATATAGCGTATATATATTGTTAGAAACAAGATTAAGCGACAAAATTATTATAGTTGTATATTAAAGATTTTACTCTTAAAGTAAATCGGAAGTATAAAAGTATTATTGTTGACGTTCTCTTAACAAGAAATTGTTGTTAATTTAATAGCATTATCTATTATCGAGATTTTGTTCAAAAAGTAATTTTTTTGGTTTGTGTCTCTATTTGCACTATTTTATGTATTATAAATTTCTAGTATTATATCTTAGAATTGTAAGACTATCGTTCTATATATTAAAATTGTATTTGATAATAGTTTGCTCGAAGAATTGTTTTGCGTTAAAGTAATATAATTATTCTTTTAATAGCAAAGCGCAATATAAATTCTCGCTAATACGTCTAGGGCTCTCTGAAGAACAGATCGTCGATTGTATAACAGTTGTAAAACGATTATTTACTGGTTTTTTACAAATTCTATGGTTGAACAACGGTTGAAGTACGGTTGGGAAACGGTTTTCCGGAAATTTTAGAGTTAAACAATGGTTGAACAACAGTTAAACAACTTTAGATGCCTATAGATGCTAATTTTGATATAGAAAACTTTTAAAACTTTTAAAAAATTATTTTAAGTCTCGAAGCTAGCTCGATCGAGATTTCAGCTCTTGACGTGTTGAGTAGCAAAATATCTAAATTATTGATTCGTTAATGCGTAAAGTTGTTAAGACGATTTTCCATTAATTCTATTAATAATTTAAGATTTTAATCTTAAATTTAAAGTTTCAAAATATTCGGAAACTCTCTACTAGCTCCGCGACTATCAACGCTCTCAAAAATTTAATTGCAAAATAATGCAATTCACGAAAATCATATACACGTGTTAGACTCTCTCTACTAGCGCCCACGTACTAGATCAAATATAGTTAATATTATCTACTTAGAGAGAATAGATTATAAAGTATAAGTAAATTTTTTTTCTCGTTAAAATTTTCTAACAATCGTTACGCAATTGTTGTTCAACCCTAAAATCTATTTTTGCAATTGTTGGTTGTTAGAGTATTCAACGATTGAACAATCGAAATTTGAAATTCTTTTAGTTGTTAATCGATTGAAACACAGTTTTTGGATAGTTTTTCAATAGTTTTTCGATAATTTTTCGACGATTGTACAACGATTGTACAACGATTGAATTTTTTACTAGTTTGACTATACTGTATTTGTAGAGTCAAATTGCTCTCTATCTAATTATAAGTTTGCTAAAATACTATATAAATTGAATCTATAGAAAGAATCTTTTGCGCTAATTTATTGTTGAATAAAAGAAAATAGATTATATCTTAATTGTCGAATTTAGACAAAATGCGAAAATTTGTTTTGATTAGCTTATATTTAACTATCTATTGCAACAATAACAACTTTTTGCTACAAGAAAAGATTGCAACTTAATAGAAACTATTATCTAAATCAATTATAGAAACTTGTTTTATTTAAGAGTAGCTAATAACGTAGCTAAGCAACACTAGATAACTAATTAAAATAAATAAATATAAAACTAGATATAATAATACAAAAAACAGAAATAAAGAGCAAAGATACTTTTATTAGTAGAAAAAGAGCTAGCTAATAATGTCATTGTTTAATTAGCAATTAAAAGCAAATATATAGAATCTATCTAAAAATGAAATATATATTGTAGTATCTAAATTAAGTTAAAACATTCTTCGAAAATATTAATTATATTTTTTTACTAGTGTTTTTGGCTATATTTAAAAACTAATTTTCTTATATTATTTTAATAGTTTGTATAGCAAAGTTAATATTTTATACTACTTTTTTAGTTAAAACTTACAAAATAAAATTTCTTAAATATATTATTTAATACAATATTAATTGCATATTATAAAATAAATCTAGTTGCGTTGCTTCTTGTTACTATATATCGAAGCAAATTATACAATAAACAAAGACTAATATTAAGAGCTATATAGTTGTAAATTCTTAGTTATATCGCGAAAGTCTAATATAAAAAAGCAAATTTCTTAGTTATACTTTGCAACTTTAAATCAAATTATGCAAGATCGATAATCTATATAGATTAAGTATATCAATTTATTAGTTTATAAAGTAAATAGTAGTATCTCTTTAAGCGACAAAATATATAGAGTATTGTTGTTTGCGCGTATATATTAGCTACATTATTTGTTATATATTGTTTAAGACTATTGAATATCAAATTTGTTAAATATTATTATTGTAGTTGTTAAACTTTATAAAGTAATAAACTCTTTTTTGATAAAATTTATTGTTGTTTAACAATATATATAGTAGTTTTAGCGAAAATCTTAGGTAGTTTCAATAATATTTTAACAAATAGATTGACTTGATTGTTGTTTTGTACTTTCTCTAATGTAGTAATAAATAATACTTTAATTAAATATTATAAATTATATTTAAGAAAATTTAGTGCAAATTAACTTTTATACAAAAACTTAGATACTTGCAATTGAGCAATTAAGTCTATATTGTCTAACTACAAAGACAAAGTAGAAATTTTATCTAGGAAGCTTGTAGTTCCGACTAAATGTTTTGCGAGCAATATAAGACAACTACAATATAGAGACAAAAGTATTACTTTACTAAGTATTAGTTAATTAATAGCGTAAAATAGAGAGAAGACAAGCTTTCGATAGCAATTCTAGATTGCTAGTATTTTATATAAGTGCATAAGATTTGCTTATATTGCTATTATAATTGCTGTATAGTATCTAGAAAAAAAAGATTGTTAACAAAATAAAACTTAGCTAGTAGTCTAACTATTTTCTTTAAATCGATTCGATTGTATCTTAACAATAAAAAATATTTGTAAAAGTATATATTCTAATTGAATTTCGAAAAAAAAAAAATTAACAATTTAGCAAAGATTATCTAGAATAGAAAACAACTTATAGAATTTAATAAACAAATTTACTAATACACTATATAGATTGATATGAATATTTAATTAGACAATAATTTTGTTTCTTGCAAGTATTTTGTTTTAAGATTTCGACAAATTTTGAAATCGACGTCGAGAATTAATCGAAGTTCGAAATTTGCAATTTCGACTTTATAGTTTTAAACTTACAAGTTAAGTTGTTTTGCATTTAATTAAATAATTGTGCAATGTTATTATAAGTATATACTTTTTTTAACACTAATATAGTATAATTATAGCTTTAATCTAGAAATAAACAATTATTACAAGAAATTTTTTGTTTGTTCTATTTTATTTTTTAAGATTAACAGTTGTTGCAAGTCTATATATTGTAAACTTCTTCTTTGAAAGGTAGCTTCGATAATTGAAGAGAAAAGACGTATTATTTTGACACAAGAAATTTTAATTAAATAAGATATTGTATTTAAAGTATTATAATAATTTATAAAATTGTTAAGTATAAATTGCTAGTTATAATTATTGCTTTTATTCTCTAGCATTACACTTAATTGATAAAGAGACTATTTTGCATTTGTTAAATTACAAATTGTCTCTTGTTGCGTTAAAGATATATCGCTAAAGTACAAGTAGTTAGCTATTAATTATAAGCAATATGTTAAATGAGAAATATAGAAGACCTATAAATGTTTGAGCGTTTAGACACTTAAATGTTCGAACGCTTCTATAAAAGTATTAAAAGAATATAAGCAAATTCTTAAAAGTAGTATACTTTTTATCTTGAGATCGTATATTTACGTAGCAAGATTTGTTTACTTAAATAATTTTTGTTGTACTAAGAAATAACAATATAAAGAGAAAGTATTTTATTTTTAAGTTTTTGTATAGAAATTTAAACTAGAAAAGTATTAATATAATTATAGTAACTTGTATAATAGACAAAGAGAAAATTTGCAATTTGTAAATATACTTTCTTTGTAGAATAAAAATTAATAAAAATTACTTTATTATTTAACAAAATTTATTACTAGAACAAAGTAGAAAACTTATTGACAATTTTCTCTCTATTTTAAAATTAGCAAAGATATATTTAATATATTGCATATAATACAAAACTAAAAAACAAATTAGTCGAATTTGTATATTATATAGTCTATTTAAAGTATGCAAAAATAATCTAAATATAATCTTTTATAAGTTTCGAGTTTCGAGATATTTCGACTATAGATTTTGCAATTCTTATAATATTAAAAACGCAATTTTAAACTCGATTGCAAATATTTTTGCTTGCAAACATCTATATTGTAAATATTAAATCTTATTAATAAAGCAAATTTCGAATTTTAATATTTAATTAATCTCAAATTATAAAGATTCTTAGTATAATCGAAAATTAACAATTGCTTATCGCATATTATTTAGACTTTCGCAATTTAATTGTTGTTAACGACTAACGAGAGAACTATCTATACGTAATGCTAGCTACGAATCTATTAATATTGCGATATTCGACAAAGTCAAATATTTTTAGCATCGATAAACAAGACGTTCGCAAACGTTCGATGCAATTGTTACGACAAATCGATCAATTAAATTGCGAAGATAATAACAACATCAATTATTACTATTACTATTACTTCGAATCTTTTACGTATAATAAAATACGTGTAATCGAAAGCACGCAAAATTATTTATAATTATTATTATTTACTTCTTATATACATTGATTGTCGTTACAATAATCGTTATATTACAATTACGAAAAACGTATTTTAAAATATCGCAAGAAAGTCTCGAAGCGCTATGCATATAAATTTAGAAAAACTAAGAAAAAATTATACACGTATATATTATATAAACAAAAGATCGAAAGTTCTTGTTGCACATAAATTAATTGTATTAGAATTACGTATTTTAATTAATTGCAAATGTCTCTTGTCTTAACTATGTATACACTTAATCGCACATTCGAAATTAAACAATAAGAAATTTCGTTTATCTTAATAGACGATAACAAGAACGTTTAATTTTGTCGAAAGCAACGTCTTCGCTATATCTTAAATTGAAAACGTTACGTATATAAGTATACAAAAAAAAGTTAACATTAAGTTTAGATATTAAAACTATATAAACACAAATATAAATATTACGCATTAAGAAATGATCTTTATATAATCGCAATTTACAAAGAGAACTTATACGTAAATTCTTAAAGCTCTTGTTTTTAATATATACGAATTTAAAAATTTAAAATTGTCGAACGATATACAAGATTTTCTTTTGTAAATTATAAATCAATATTGTTTTTACAATTTTCATAAAGAATTTTCTTGTACAACAATATTACAATAGATAATTTTTAGTATTAAAGCATCGCGATTTGAATTTGAAAATCTAATTGCGCAAAAATATATAGAACTCGCATAGATCTTTAGAAGTGTTAAATCAAATATAAATTAAAAAAAAAATTGTTAACAATAGATTGTATACACATATTAAAGATCTCTTTCTTATTAGAAAAATAGTTGCAAATCTAGCTTTTTACTTGGAATTTTGCAATTTCTAGAAGTAGATATAAAAGAATATAGAAGAGCATTACAAGTAATTAATACTATTTACAACAACAATTTTTAATAAATTAAAAATCGAAATATTTAAAAATACGTATATACTACAATAAAAATACAAGATTGTATCGAATTATTAGATTGCTAAATAAGTAATTTGAAACAACAATTTTCTTAATATTTTTAGCGCATATAGTCACTTATAAGATTTAATCTTGTATAGCTTTTCGATTTTCAAATTTTCTATACTTTTTGTACTCTTAGTTTTTAGTAGCATTTAAGACTATTAGTGTTTTATAAAAAAACAAGTTTCTATACTTTAATAATAGTTAATTGCTAGAAGCGTTTATAGTATCTAATTTTTTAAACAATACAAAATTATAGCTATTATATATTTCTAGATTGTTCTTTCTTATAGTAGATTGATAACTCTTTTTGTTTATAATTCTTAAATCTTACTTTATTTTACTAGACTAATAATTCTATTTGCTATAGACTCTTAAAATACTATATATTTTAGTTTCTTAAATTTAAATCTAGAATTGATTTTTAGATTTATATTTTTAGACAAGAATAAATTTTTATGTTGCTATTAATATTTATAGTAAAACATAAGACTTACGTAATTTCGAAACTAGACTTGTTTTTAATATAGTAAGATTATTATTAGTAATGTTGTTTAAGAATCTCTTGAAAAGAAGCTTCGAAAAAGATTAATTTGCGAAAATCAATATTATACTATCTCATTATACGAGAAGAGACGAGAGAGAAAATCTCACTAACAATGACGCTTACGATTTATCTCGATCGTTAGAGTCAAATAAACGTAATCGACGCGATGTCGACAAGTAATTAAGACGCACTTAATGTGTGTTAACGCGACTTATCACAAATCGCAACAAAGATTATCGCAAAAATAATAAAAATCAAAAAGCTTTATAAATCTAAAAAAAAACGCGTTTAAAATAATTTCGATAACGACGTTAATTAAATAATGTACTTTTGTCAAGAAGCTTATGCGCAAATTTAACAAACTCTTCGCGAAAAATAGACAAATTAACATAATTTTCGTATTAAAAAAATAAAAAAAGACAGCAAATTAATTAAGAAAAATTAAGAAAAATTAAGAAAGATATATAAGATGCAAGTATTTTAGTAAACATAACATAGAGCTTGTTATTAGTTGCACAAACAACAATTAAAATAAATGTCGAACAAGCATTCTTGAAGCGACAATCGATTAAGAAGATAAAGTTAATAATATAAATTAAGAGAGAGAAAAAGACGAAAAGAATATATAAGATAAGTGCAACAAAAATAATTGCATTAACGTGCGACTTAAATGTTATTAACACATCAAATGCGCAAAAAGATATACAAAGAATAAAATGTTTTAAATGAATAATAATCTTTAAAGTTAATAGCGAATGCAACAAAAAAATTTTAAAATCGATTAATTTTTAAATTAAGAACGTATTTATTGCGACAATTTTGCGTCGTAAACGCGCAAAAGTAATAATATACAACATTAAAATAAAAAACATATTTAAAAACATAAAGAAAAAGAAAACAAAAATAATAATAAAATTATGCAAGATTATATATTAAGAATTAAAAATTAATAAAATAACTTAATTTACAAAAAAAAGCAACAAGAAAAAATATATCTTTATCGTAATATAAGTAAATTGCGCGAAGATAACAAACAAGTTAATGTAATTTAATGTAATTTATAAGTTAAATATTAAGATAACAAAATATTACAATACAAATTGCAAAATAAAATAATATATAAAGTGTTAAAAGTATAATTCCTCAATATACGAATGCAAAAACAAACAACAATGCGCTTATTGTGCGCAAGATTATCGCTTTAATTAATGCTCACATTGATTAAATTTATCAAAATAAAAATACGACGTTTGCAAGAATATTTACAAAGTATTTAATTTCAAATGTTCTAAAAAACAAAACGAAAAACTAAGAATAAAAAAAGTAACGAAGACAAAATTATTGTATTATGTTGTTAAAACAACGAAAACAAACAAAACAACAATTATTCTAGTAATTCTTAAAAGCGCAACGACATTCAATTAGATGTCGAAGAAAAAAACCAAATATAAAACGACAACAATTGATTGTTCGATGCAAGCAAGTCGCATGCAAAACACTCTTATAACAACAAAGAAAAGCGTAATTTAATAATTGATTAAGAAAAGACGTTTTAACAAATTGTTAAATAGTTAGTTTATTCTAATAAAACAAAATAATAACGAAATAACAATAATATTGTTATAAAATATATCTTTTACGCAAGAAATGCAAAACTTGATAAATATTGATATCGAAAATTACATAAAGCAACTTTAATAAAGACACAAAACAAGCTTAAAATATTACAATATAACATTTACAAATCGAAAAATAAAATAATAATTGCATTACTTTAAAAGAATAAAATATAAAATTACAACATATTAATAATACAAGAGTTGTAACAACATTATGTTAAAGCGAAAATATACAATTCGAAACGCGCAAACTTTATGTTTGTAAATAACGACAAAAAAATATGCTTTTGCATTAACAAGCACATTAATAACAATAATTAATTTAGCATATAACATTTTAAAGATATAAAAATATAAAAATAATAACGTTATAACTATGTCTTAACAATAACGATATAAGATATAATTTTGTTAACGTTTATAACATTTACAACTCGCTTTCAAATAATTATAACAAAATAATTGACAAAAGTAATTTTTTAACAATAAAGTTAACTTTACGCATGCAAAACGAAAGTGTTATTATAAGAAATTTTAATTTGTATTATTTTTTTTAAACAAGTTCTTTCTATTTTAGACAATACTTGCTTTCGAAGAATTTGTTAAATATAATGCGCGCAATCGACGCAATGTTAGTTCTCTCTTAAAAGATTGTAATAAAAAATTATTAAGACGCTCAAATTACAATTAACTTATTATTTATTACAAAAAAAATCGATTAATATATTGCGATATAGACGAGAAGATAAAAAATTTATTTAATTATTTTTTAATAAAAACGATGTTAAATCTTTAAATGCAAAAGAAGTTTTAATATTGTTTTAAACAAAATTGAAAAGCTATAGACTTAGAAAAGTTTAACAACATATTAAAAGATTTATTACTCGAATTAATATTAGACAATTTAATAAAAAGAGACGACATTAATAAGTACACAACAAAGTTGCTCGATGCTTTGAAAAAATTATTAAAGACTTTACTTTATAAACAAGATTATACGAGAGAATCAAACTTAAGTAAATAACGAAGTGCATAAAGAAAATTAAAAAAATTAAAAAATTACATCGACAATGTCGCACTTTTAATAAATAAACAATGTACGTTTAAATATACGACAAGAAGAGCAAGATTCTAAAGAAACACAAACGAGACAAGTTTTGCAAACAAATAAAAGCTTCGAAAAATATTATTAAAAGTTTCTTTAAAATAGCAAAGTAAATTAGAAATGCGACGACAAAAATATTAATTAAATTTACTATATTATTATTACAAATTAATACGAGCATCACGACAACAACAAAGAACAAGATCGAAACAATATTTCGATTTTTTTTTGTCTACAATCTTAATAAACAATTTAACCAATTTTTTTTATTTAACTTCTATAGAAGATAACAAGACGATATCGAAGCGCAAAGTAATAAAAGCAATGCATAAAATAACTTCTAACAAGATATTAAAAATTAACAATATAATTAATCGTATATTACGACAATTAATTTGCATCGTCTTATCTTAAATAAGATTTCTATTCGATAAATATATTAAGAAAGAGATGCAATCGTCTTATTTTATTAAGACGATTACAATAATGTTGCGCAAATTAAAAAAAAAAGAGTTATTCTAAGCTGTTATTCTTTAAATTTATCGCGTTATTAAATACATTAAATAAGATACTAGAGTCAATAATATCGAAGCGTCTTCGCTACGTTATAAAGATATACAATACTTTATCGAACATACAAATAAGAGTTAAGAGACAACGTTCGATCGACACGACGTTGCAATTAATTACGAAAAAAATTTACACAATATAAAACGATTAAAAGAAGAAAGTAATATTTCTATTTAATCTTAATGTATTAGAAGTATTTGATAATACATTGCACATTCGATTGCTTTACAATATAAAAAAGAGACGAGTTTTTACTTATTTGCTCAAATAAATAAAGAATTTTCTAAAGAAACGTTGTATTATTTTAATTATAAACAATTACACAATAAAGAAGCGCAATGCAAACATAAATATATTGTAAAATTTTTCTCTCTTTTTAGTTTTATATTTGTTTTACAATACAAATTTATTAAAGATATACAATAATATTAAATTGCGAATTAGCGCTACGAGTTTTGTAAACAACGTTAATATATTAACGTATAAGAAATCGATCGAACATAATTGCAAGATGCTAAGTTAAATGTACAACAAATGCGAGCAATAAACACAAAGTTACAAGTTTAAGTTCGCAAAAAAAAAGCATAAACTAATTTCATTTTTGCGAACTTTAAAGAAATTTAATATAAACGTTAATATAACGCTAACAAAATACAAGATAATTGTTAAATAGAATATTGAAATATTAAGAGTTTAACTAAATTTAAAGCTAAGATAAAGAACTTATTTACGTCAAATAAAAATCAAATTAATAATTAAACATAAGAATGCGTCAATAATAGAAAATTCAATATTTAATATTTCGTTAAAGACAAATAAGCGCATGTACATTGTTATCAAAAAATCAATAATAGTTTACAATATCGTCGCATAATATACGTCTAAAAATATTAAAAATTTAAAAAAAAATTATTTTAAAGTTGCGATCAATATAGAATTGCGCGCTTTAATATATTACAAATATTTACAAAACAACGTTTACAAAAATCTTATAAGTCGAGATTAACGTATCTCTTATTAATGTATATCTTGAAAAGTTAATATAGAAATCGATAGTTATTATAAATGTATAAGAGTTAAACAAAACAATAAATGCAACAATATTACGCATACGTAACAACTTAATATTAGAAAAAAACAAAAAATAAAACTTAAAATAATATTTTTGCAACTTAAGAAAAGATAAATGCGAACAAAACTCGAATTAACGACAATATCGCAATAGCAATTTTACATAATTGTTTTATAAATAAAACTCTCTAAAATAGTTATCGCGTACAATAAAAAAATAATTAAAAAAAGATACAAAGCAAACAAGTTTAATTAATATTAAAGAGCGTACTTTAACGAGAACGATCGCAATAAAGACGTTATCATTATTTTAATAGAAGCAAATTAAAAAATTAGAAAGCAATTAAAAGACGTCGAAATAACACTTATACATTACAACGAACTCGAAAGACTTATAAAAATATTTAAAAAGTTAACAAAGCATTGCGAGACATTTACTAATTTGCAAAAACAAATTTACAAAATATATTTTAACAATCAAATTTTACTAAAGATTATAAGAGAAATAAGATTAACGTTAAATTAAATATATTTTAGAAAAACGCAAGAAACATATAATGCAATGCGACGTCGCAACGTTATATTAAAACTTTATTAAATTTTAAAGCATAAAGATATAAAAAACAACAAGATTGCGAACAAAGTTGCTAACAAGATGCACAAGCAACGTTTATTTTTCGCAAATCAAATGCTAGATAAGCTTGTTGTCAAAAAGACGTTTATTTAGAACAAGACTTAAAAGAAGTAATAATTAAAATAATTAAGAGACAAAAACAACGCAAAGTATCGCAAGCTCGTATTTAGAATTACGCATAAATACATGCAATTATATATTAATTGTTTCAAATCGTATAGTGCACTTCTAATATAATTAAAAATAAACAAAATCAACTTTAATTAATTTTTGTGCAAACAACGAATGCTTAAGATTACGACGAGAACTTGCGATTGCAATTAAGAATGTATAACAATTAAGCATATTTTGTTAATTTGTCTCAAATAACAACAAGAAAGAGCACAAATATAACAAAAAATGAATATTACGAATCTACAACAATTGCTAGACGAAATCAAATTTGTTGTCGCAACAATGCGCATAATATTAATTATCAAGTTGTTACGTCAATTTTAGACAATAACATTGTTAATAATGCTCAAGTTTCTCTTAAATTTATAGAATTTTTGATTAAAGAATTTTCTTGTATTACGAATATTATAATATAGAAAACGAAGACGCAATGTCGTTATAACAACTTATTACAAACGAAATAACAATTAAGAATTTTAATCGATTATAATTAAGCGAGTAGACGCTAGTGTTGCTCATCTATTCGTAATTGATTAGATTTAAAAATCGTGAAAGTATATAGTTCTTGCATAGATTCTTAGAGATGTTAAATCGAATATTAAAAAAAAAGTTGTTTAAGTCTATTTCTTAATATTTAAGTACTCTTCTTCTTAATAAAGCTATTTTTTTTCGAAAGTTTTTATATTGCGCGTTGCAAGATTTAAAATGCTTTTATTACTTTGCTATAAAATGCGAATATAATATTGCGCAACTCTTTGTAATAAACAGTTTTTTGCTATATATATTCATTCTTTTGTGTAAAACTATCGATCAACTTTTGTAATTTGTAACAACAAAATTTTTCAATTTTGTAAAAATAGACATGCATTTTGTATTGCGCGTATCGAAATCAAAAATTTTAAAAAAAATTTGTTTTAGATATTAACATTTTATAATAAAAGAGAATAGTAAGAGTTCGAAGCTAGCAAAAAATAGATTGCGTATAATAGTTGATCTCAACAATATTAATAACACTAGTATAATAATTAGCTAGAGTTTCTATAAAAACGAATATTTTTAAATCGAAATATTGAAAAAAGCGCTTAAGATCAAAAATAATTAATAGACGCAAAGTCTAGTACAAAAGAGAGAAAAATTAAAAGTTCAAATTTAGAACTCTTTTTTTTAACGCTTCTATTGTTGCACTAGCAATTCTAATATTTAGTGTTTTTTTATTTAATTTAGTAGTCTATAACAATTTTTTTAGTATTAATCTTTTCTATTTGCAATACTAAAGAAACAACTTATAAAATTTCTAGAAAGTGTCAATCGAAATATCTTTAACAAAAGATCTATTGACGTAAACACTTAAGAGATACAATCTATTTGCAATATTCTTAATACTTTCTATTATATCTATATTAATTCTAGATCGCATTTATTAATTTCTTTGCTAAAAGCAAATTTCAATTTCTAGCTATATTAGCTAGTCTCTTCTCTTAAACAATATAAAAATTCGATATATTATTTCAAGAATCTATAGAAAAGTTACTATACTATTTTTATTGTAACACATATAGATAGAGACAATCGCATAATTGTAGCGTATTGAAACAAATCGCATTATACAATTATAGCAATTAAAAAATATTAACTAAAGATTGACTAGTCAATAAAGCAACTAATTCTATGCAATTATACAAATATTATAAATCTACTAGAGATCTTCTACAATAATAGTCTTGTCTATATAATATACAAATAAATTAATGTTATTTTAATTAAGATTTAGTCTATATTTCTTGGAAAACTATTCGATTTTTATATTGTTGCTATTTGTATAAAATAAAGTTGTTCGCAATACAAAGTCTTAATCAAGATCTAATCAATTCGATTTAAAATCTTTAAAATCTTCAATATATTTATAAGATGCTCTATTTTATATATAATACGCTAGATATTTATAATATTATAACTAATAGAGCTAGTTAAATCAAAATGTACAAAACATTTATAGTTGAAAAACTATATATTAGTTAATATTAAATAGTAAATATTAAATATAATATATTGCAAAATATTACAATAAAAAATAGTAGATATCTAGATCTAAATATTGTAAATCGACTAACAATTTAATTAATAGAAATTGAGACAAGTTTTAAATATTTCTAAGCTCAATATCTAACTAACTCTAATATCTAGAATTTGTCAATTAAATAATTTCTTAAGAATTTTTTAGTCTTAATATTGCAAATACTCTTGAAGATTCAATATTTTCTTAGAAAAGATCTTAATACATTAAGCTAATTATTTTAGAATCTCTTTTTAGAATCTTTGCTAGATAATTACTATTAAAAGTCTTTAATATAAAATACAAAAAGACTTAAATATTTGTATAAAATAGAATTAAGTTGTATTAAATTAGATTGATAAATACTTGCTAGATTTAATTATATTTTAATATAAAATTGTAGTTTGCACAATTAAGTAATATACTATATATAAAGATATTAAGAGAAATAGAATTGTTGAAGTATATTTTAAATTTTTGTATAGTAAACAATAAAATCGATTTTTATTGTTTATATAGTTTGCGCAACATAAATAGTTATATTTTAAAAATATATTAAGATTGTTAATTATATATATAAAATATTGTAATACACAAAAAGCAAAATTATTAATAATAAGATTCTAAAGAGTCTAATATCTTTTGTTTTGTTTAACTTTGTACTTAACTTCTAAGTCTATTACAACTTGCAATTTGATTCAATTTTGTTAACATTTTATTGTAAAATATCCTAAACATATTCAAGTCTATATTTTTCTTGTTGTATCGAGATTTTTGTTTTGTACAAAAGTTGTACAAAACTAAAAATCTAATTGTTGTTTAATTGTTGCAATCTAATTTATTAAATCTATTATATATTGACAAATTAATTAAACAAATGCAAACTTTAATAAGTAATTTTATTATTAAAATAAGATGACTGACAATAGAAAAATAGATAATTTAAGTAGAGATTTAGTTTTATATTCGAGATATTAGATCTTTTATAGCTAAAATTATTACAATCTAAACTGTTGCTATATTGTTAAACGTTGTTGCGAGTATTATAGTATCTAATTATAGTGTACTAGTTTTAAACTTTAGTATCGATATCTATTATATTTTTCTCAATTTCTATAGTACTCTTTAATATTAATGTTAAAAACTAGTAATAAAAGTAATACAATTATTTCATTTATTAAGCTATTTAAAAAAGAGACTAGAAAATTATTTAAAGATAGAACTGTTATCTTTTGAACTATTAAGTACTATCGATATAATAGAGATTCTTGCAAGAATTTCAAGAAAGTTAGAAAATTAAACTTAATTAGATAGAAACTATAAGACAAAAAACAATACAATTGTTTTTAAAAAAAACATATTTGTTCTTATATTTACAATATAGAGTATAGCTTGTTTAGCTAACCTTTTAAGAGTTTATTTGTACAAAATTCAATTTAAATATTAATCGATTTTCTCGAATTCTAACACTAGTTAGTTGTGTCAATATATTATTAATATAACAGCTTTAACAGTAGCTATCGAGTTGCTAATTCTAATATAGTTAACAACATATAGCTTTTTTAAATTGTATAGTTTAATAATATTGTTTGTTCGAAACTTGTCTAGTATTATTTGTAAGAATCTTTATATATTAATAATCTATCTTTTACAAGTATTTTGTTACTTTATACATTTTATACTTGCAAGATATTAGATTGCTACAATTGATCGATATTTTATAAAGTCTATATATATATTGATAATCTTGCTATTACAAATATCTTAGTACGTCGAATATTCTAGATAAAAGAGATATTTTAATGTTATAGTTGACAACAATATTCTAAAAGTTGTATATACAAACAATTTTGTTGTTACAAGCGTTTTGTTAGTTTAAATATGCTATTTGTAAAAGATATTAAGCTATTACAGTTAATTAATATTCTAGAAATACTATATATATTAATAATTGTGTTATTACAAGCATATTAATATATTAAGTATTTTAAGTAAGAGAAATATCTTAACGTTACAATTAACAATAATATTTCAAATTTATATATATTAATAATTTTGCTATTACAAGCGTTTTATAGATTAGAGACGCAAAATTGTTACAATTTACTAAGATTTCTTAAAAGTTTATTTTTTTCGAGAGTCTTGTCGCTTTAAATATTTTGTTAAAGAAAACTTTCTATATTTAAAGAAAAGAGACTCTCTTAATACTAAATAATTCGTTAGAAAATATCTTAATATGTTAGTAATAGAGAAATGCAAACAAATATAATAGAGAAATCTAAATTATATTATAAACTTTGCGATAATGTTTTTTGTATTATTCTATTTCTAGTCGATTTTTATTTATTTTTGCGAATTTGTCTATTATAGTATAAAGAAATATGTTGTTTTGTTACTATCTATTTATTTTTAGTCTCTTTACTTCTAGTGTCTAGCAATACTATAACAAAGACTTTATACTTATATACAATACAAAAGCGCTATATCTCGAATATTTGTAAATATTATATTAAGTTCGGAAAAGTCTTTTTATCTTAAATAGAATAGCGCTTTTTTGTAGTTAACGCTAGATTGCAAAGCTTGTTGTAATTTTTCTTTTTCTTTTCAAATTATTAGCAAAATCAATTAAATATTGTAAAAGATGTTTTAAAAACAAAAAAGAAGATTGTAATTCTTAACAATATTAACATTTTTGTAAACTCTAGAGATATACTACAATATTAATATTCTCGATTATTAATATTTATATATTTTATAGTTCTTGCTTTTAGACAATAAATACAAAGTGTCTTCAATATCTTTATTTTTAGTACAAAAGATTTTATGCATTGTTTTTTTGCAATAGTTAATAAATTATAGCAACAAAATTTGCTAATTACTACAAGTTTCTTTTATTGTTATATTAATTATTTTGCTTAGTAAAATTGTCTTGTATATTAGTATTTGCAAAATATAAACTAAATCGAGAATTAGATTTGCTTGTTGTCTATTATCAAAAAGATCTAGACTCAAAATTTAAAAAAAAAATCAAAAATATAAATTAAAGAATTGTAGTTTTTGACAATTTATTTCTATAATTAACTAGATATTATGCGCTATTACAAATATAATATAATATATTTTATAATTGTAAAAAGTTTGCAAAACTTAATTCTTTTATTGTATCTAGTTTGTTACAAAATTAACAAATATTGTTTTATTTAAGATAAACAAGTGCTAAATCTTAATTAACTATGAATTAATATTTTGTTGTACAAAAAGAAAAGTTTAAATTAGAATGCTATTAAAAATATTTATATATATAATATTTGAGCTAGAATTGGTGCAATACTAGTTATTAGAACAAAATTAATTATTTTTGAAGAAAAAAGACTTGCAATTGAGTTGTACTAATTAATTAAAGTTTTCTCAATTAAAAGAGCAACAATCTAGATAAAAAAAAATTATTGTTAAGTATATATTAGTATTTGTTCGATATTATTTTAATAAAAGATTGCAATAATATTGTAAATATAAGTGTTTTTAATAGTTCGAGAGCAAAGAAACTATTTAAGAAGTTTGTTGTTAAGTAATACAATAGATGTTGAATTATTTAAAGTATTAACGCAAGATATAGTGCAAGAGAAATCTATTACAACAATATAGCGTTTAAGAGAAGTTAATTTAAGCTTAAATAGTTTATTTTGATTAGTATAGTAAGTTGTATATATATTTGTATTTTTTAATTACTGTATAGATAGTTTTATTAAATATTTCTTTTTACAAATTTAAATAGATCAAATTTCAATATTAGAAAAATGATTGATTTTAAAAAGCATTTATGACAACAACAATAATAGACTTACTGTTAACTTAAGATTTACAATACTATTAAAGATATTTTTTAAGTTAATATAATATCGATAATTACTTTTTCAGATTTATAAAATCAAGATAGAATGATATAGAATTAAGGATTAGAAATTAAAGAATAATATTTTTATTTTACTATAACTATTATTATTATAGAACTCAAGTCTTGCTAGTAGAAAAAAAAGTTGTTTTTTACAAAAATATAGAACAATTATATAACAAAAGAATAAATAACTCTCTATTGTTTGCTTACTAGTTTAAAATTACGAAATTAATATAATCTAGACAAGTTGTTGTTTTAGCTAAAAATACAAATATTATTTTTTAAATAATAAGTTTGTTTTCTAAGTTCTAGATACAATCGACTATTACTTTAAAAATAATTTTTCTTTTTACAAAATTCTTGCTTATTGCAATAAAACTTTCAAATCTTAAGATTTGTTATATTAAAATATTTGTTAGTTAATTTATTAACTTTAGACAAAACTTAAAACAAAGTGTATTAATATTTGCTATTTTTGTTTTTCTTAACAAGCTCGAACAACTATTATTATAATATTTATATAGTTTTTGAAATCTTTAGAGAAATTGAACTAGAGATACGCTCGACATACTATAATTGAACAATATAAAAGTTTGCAAATATAAAAATTACTATTATATTTTTTGCTAATTTAACTTTCAATTTGTTTTTGTATATCTATATTTTAATTCTACAATAATATTTTTTAGCTTGTAGTTTCGAAAAACGATTAAACAATTAACTAAAAAAATACTAAAATTTAAAAAATTTAGAAATTTGTATCTTAAAAACTTTTATATATAGCAAACTTTGTTTGCGAGAAAATATTTATTATTAAAATGCAACAAATCTAGAATTCGAATATCTTTAAAATTTACAAGTATTTAGTATTTGTATTTACAGTACAATTAAATAACAAATACAAATAAAAGTAGCAATTTACAAAACTTAATCTAGTTTTGTTTTTCTCTAAACTATTTATTTTAATTTTTAGTTTGTTTTGTTAAAAGTAGTTATACTACTATTAATTATATTATTAAGTTATCGATTAATTTAAAGACAACAATAAAACTTAACAAAACAATATATACAACAACAAAATATTGCTTGAAAAATTAAATTTTATTAAGAAAAATTTGAAACTAGCTATATTATAATACAAACTAGACACAAATCTTTAATCTATCGTTAATTAATAAATAAAACTAACTAGAATATAGCAAATATTTATATTTAATTCTAACAATGTTATTCTTTTTGTCTATAGAAATTAGCTATATTAAGCAACTAGCTTATAGCTACTTTTCTCTCTATAATTACTTCCAAATCTTTTTCTTATAATATTAAATATTGCTTGATTTTCCAAGTAACTATACGTTAATACAACAATGCAAAATTCTCTTAACATTAAGCAAAAGTAAAGAAATAATTGTTGTTGACAATTTAATCGATAAACTTGTAAAAAAGCATCTTAAGTTAATATTAAAGAAGAATAAGGTTTATATTATATACATTTTTTAGTTTCTATAAAGATTGCAAGCTTCTTTTAAATATAGTTAAACATTTTGTTTTATTTATTTAGTAGCGCATTTGACAAATCAAAATTTTAAGTATTCGACAAATAGTCTCTATCTTTTAATAAAAGTATAATCTCTCTCTTTTATAAATCTAAAGATTCTTTAAATAACGTTTAATTTTAAATAGTTCTCTTCTATAATATTGTGAACATATATAATTAAACAACTATTAATAATAATATTGCACAATTGTTTTTTTTGCAAAGGCAATAAACTTAACAACAACAATATATATAAGATCTTTTTTATTTTAAAGTAATAGAAATTTCTTATATAGTAAATAATATTTTTAACACTTTATTACTTACAACTTCTAATATTTTTTTAAAAATTAATCGAAAACAATTAATTGCAATCTTAGAAAGAGTTGTTTGTAACAAGAAAGATTTTAACAAGACATAGATCTACAAACAAGCAAGCTAAAGATATAATAATTTAAAATAGTTTTTTGTTTGCAAACAATCAATTTAATCTTTTTGGTCTAAAATAAAAAAGTAATAATCGAGCTTTAATCTAGAATAGATATAAACTTATAACTATAGTTCAAAATATAATATATTCTTATAGTTTTTAGACTAGTAAAACTTACGTTATAAAGAATTTTAGACTTTATTAAGTTTAAACAAGATATTAAATAGAATTTAGAAATTATTTTGCTAGACAAAAATATCAAAACTAGAGCATATCGAAATATGGTAATCAATTTGATCTAGTGTTAGATATTATAGAATTCGACACTATTTGAATCAATATCACGTAATTAAGTTAGGTAGCATCGATCAATATATATAATTAAACAAGTTTTCTAGCTCTTACATAGCAACTAAGCGTTCTATTATTTATTATTTTGACAAGTTATAAGCTCGAAACAAGACGAGTAACTTACTTGTTTATTAACTAAAATATCTAGAGTATAACTAATAAATCAAATTGACAATAAACTTTCAATTACTACTATTAACTAAGTTCTTGTTAATATTTGATATATAAAAGCTAACAATTGTTTTGATATTTAAATTAGTCTTCAATTACAATAACAAATACATTCGCGTTTCGAAAGATAGATCGAGCTAATAGAAATTAAGATATTTGTAAGATTTTGCAAATCTTATAGATCTAATTATCTTGCGTACTCAAATTAGTATTGTCGAAACAAAATTTACTTAGAGAGCTTGTTTTGTTTTCTTTATATTCGACAAAGTTGCGAAATCTTAATCGAGTTAAACTATGTTTTGACGCATAAAATTTCAATATTTGTAATGAGCATAAATGTTTGCAATTGCTCGCTAGTTGCACAATTGCGTCAAATTATTACGTTTTTCAATTTAAACATTAAATTTCGTCGATTTAAGCAAACTTTACTTTTGAGACAAATCCAATAAATCAAAAGAATATGTGCGCATTTTACGCAAACAAATTATAATTGTTATACAAAACAAACGCATTTACGAACGCAATGTTGAGAGATATCAAAATCGTCTCTCGCAAAGTTTGACTTAAATTTTTAGATTCTTACAAGTAATACAAGATTTATCAAATTAAATCTTGATCTCGCACGAAGTCAAAATATTAGTAACACAAAATTGCGACTTTTGTTATAATAGATCTATGTATATCTAGAACTAAAGTTAGAATTTATCAAATGCGAATATAATTGTCGAAATAATAATTAAAAAATCTATTATTGTTAATTAAGTAACTAAGAAAACTATTAAAACATATCAAATAACTAATTGTCTAACTCGAACAACTAGAATCTTTAATTATTAGCAATTGAATAGTTAATATCTAATTAGAGATTTTAGATATAAACGCTTTACTAAAGAGAGATAATATAAGTTGTAGAAACAACTAAGTTTATCTTATTTGCAACTAGTTGCTTTCGTTAAAGAACGCTAATTATCTTTAACAAATATCTATTAATAATAAGTTCTAAAAATCGAAGAACTAGTTAAGTAACAATTATATAACTAAGTAGAAATCGATAATTAAATAAATAGTTATTAATCGAAGACGTATTATTAAAGCGAGACAGAAACTTTATTATAACGCATTAATAAAAGAATTAAGTTTTTTTTTTAAATTTATACTTGATTTAACATTTCTAAGAGTCTATACGAGTTCTATATGTGTTGCGCGATCAAATTTTTTAATTTAAGTTACGTTGCTTCAATATTTTATATTATTATTGTAATATTTATAATACAAAGAAATTCTTTATAAAAATTGTAAAGATCGTGTTGATTTATAATTTACAAAAGAAAATCTCGTATATTGTTCGACAATCTTAAACTCTTAAATTCGTACACATTAAGAACGAGAACTTCAAGAATTTAGATATAAGTTTTTTTTGTAAATTGCAATTATATAAAGATTGTTTCTTAATGCGTAATACTTGTATTTGTGTTTATATAATTTTAATACTTAAACTTAATATTAATTCTTTTTTGTACATTTATATATATAGCGCTTTCAATTTGAGATGTAACAAAGATGTTACTTTCGACAAAATTGGATGTTCTTGCTATTATTTATTAAAATAAACGAAATCTCTTATTGTTTAACTTCGAATGCGCAATCAAACATATATATAGTTAAGACAAAAGACAATTGCAATTAATCAAAACACGTAATCTTAACGCAATCAAATTATGTACAATAGAAATTTTCGATCTTCTATTTGTGTAATATACGCGTATTTAATTTTTTTCTAGCTTTTCTAAATTTATACGCATAGCGTTTCGAGACTTTTTTGCGATATTTTAAAACATGTTTTTCGTAATTGTAATATAACAATTATCGTAACAACAATTAATGCGTACGAGAAATAAATAATAATTATAAATAATTTTGCATGTTCTTAATTATACGTATCTTATTATACGTAAGAGATTCGAGATAATAGTAATAGTAATAATTGATGTTGTTGTTGTCTTCGCAATTTGATCGATCGATTTGTTATAATAATTGTATCGAACGTTTGCGAACGTCTTGTTTGTCGATGCTAAGAACATTTAACTTTGTCGAATATCGTAGTATTAATAGGTTTGTAGCTAGCATTACGTATAGGTAGTTCTCTCGCTAACCTAAATGCGTCTATTAATATACAAAAAGTCTAATAATAATAATAATTTATCTAAAATAAAGTAACACAAAGTTCTTATAGTTAAGTGCAATAGAATTGCTATTAAGCTTCTTTTAACTTACGCGCTTATTTTATAATTTGTAATCTAAGATAGATCTTAATTAGATTTTAATTAGATCTAATAAATCTAATTCTAAATATAAGCTTGTGCTTGTCTAATATCTTTTCTTCTTCTAATCTATAGTATAATTTTATATCTAAATTAAATCTCAATTAGATCTTAATTAGATCTAACAAATCTAATTCTAAATATAAGTTTGTGTTTATTTAATATCTTTTTTTCTTTTAATCTAAAGTATAATTTTGTATCTAAATTAAATCTCGATTATATTTTAATTAGATTTAACAAATTTAATTCTAAATATAAGTTTGTATTTGTTTAATATTTTCTATTTTCTTAATTTATAATATAATCTTGTATCTGAATTAAATCTTAATTAGATCTCGATTAAATCTAACAAATCTAATTCTAAATATAAGTTTGTACTTGCTTAATATCTTTTCTTCTTCTAATTTATAATACAATCTTATAATCTAAGTTAAATCTAAGCTATTTAATTTAGAAAACTTAATATTTATAAACATTAAATATTGAGCAATAGCAAAGCGCATTTTCTTACTTCAATATTAATTTCTTGTTAATATTAAGAATTGCTCTAGAATCTAGAATACAAATAATTGTTTCGAATGCGCTTAAACTTAAGTACTAATACATATAAAAACAATACTACTATTAGAAAGAGACAATTATTAATAATAGAAATTATATATTATATATTATATAACTAATCAAATATTGTCTAATTAGTATTTTGATCGATTATAAATTACAATGATCTAATTGTCAAATTCGATTTATATAAGAATATTATAATAATAACTATCGATATTTGTCTTAATATTTAATTAAATATAAATAAGAATTAGTATCTCTCTTATTTTATAAGTAAAGCAATAAGATAAATACAATTTATATCTTTTTATATATTATAAGTCTTCTTGTTTCCTTTTAGAATATTAATCTGTATATATTGCTATTAATTGCAATTTTATAAAATTAACAATACTTTTTCTCTATAAGATCTAGCGTTAGACTCAACATTTTATAACACAATTTGTTATTCTTGTTTGCAACTATCGATATATAATATATAGATTATTTTAAAATATCTTTCTTTTTGCTATATTAATAATTTATATATAGTTGAAAGTATTATTAGAACTAACAATTAAAATATTATATTATATATCTACAATATTTGCAACTTCGAGACAAAGAACAACAATAAATTAACGCAATATTTTGACAAGTATTTAATAACTTAAGAAAAAAAGTGTTAAAAAAATCTAGATCTAAAATAGAAATAAAAAATAAATTAAAGAACAAAAAGTTATATCAATTACGCAATAGTCTTTTCAAACTTAGGCAAATCGTAGCAAAAACTAAGATGTTAGATTTATTAAATAGAATGATATATAACAAAGCTTTACAATTAGACTGACCGTCGGGTCGGGTTATGATACTACCCCTCTGGCCCGACCCGGTGCCAAGATCGGGTCGTGACGATTTTTTGGAATCGAATCGCTCAAAGTAGTTTAGCGCGAAGCGCGCTAAACTACTTATAGTAATCGACTAAACTACTTTGAGCGATTCGATTCTTCGAATTTTATGACCCGAGTCTTGGCATTTGCACGTGACATTTCTGGGTCAACGCGGTCAGTCTATTTACAATCTTTCGAATTAAGTCAAAATTAAAAGAATTATTCTAATATGTATTTTACAAAGATTACAATTTGCTACTTTGCAATTTTATAACAAGACAATATTACTAATTAAGATTAAACTCTTAAGATATTTAGTAATTCGATAAAAAGCAATTTTGCAATAGATTTGCAATCTATTGTTTTTTCTCTAATAGAAAGGTTGCGCAGTCTCAATTGAATTAGTTGATTCAATTGAACATTGCTAAATCGAATTAGCGTTGTTCTAAAGAGATAAGTAGATTTAACGACTTGACGATGCAATTAAATTATTGATTTAATTTTTGTAACAATAATACAATTGCATTACTTCTTAATTCAATTGCATTAATTGCTTGTCTAGACGTAAATTTTATAACTTAATTGTATTTTCTTGTTGTTGTTCTTTTAATGTCTCGCGATATACTTAATAGTTAATTGCATATTTTTGATTTAAATTCTTGAACTCGTTTGTAGCAACAAACATTGCAACAATTATATTTATCTTTGTAATTCTCGCAATAATCAAAGAATATATAACGATTATCTCGTAAACAAAAGAAGATTTCGATGTTTAATTTGCAATTTTTCTAGCGATTGTTTGCGAAAAAAAGAAGACAAAACAATAATGCGCGACAAATCAATAATACACATAGTTTAAAAAAGAGAAAAACAAATATAGAGAGTAGCATCGATTTCGATTTCGATATATTATCTATTAATAGACAATAAGTGTTTGTTTTTATCTCGATTGTTCTTGCAATTCTTGAAGAAGATTCTTCGATAATACTCTTTGCTTCTTAGAAGATCAATCGAACGAAAAATCGTCAATTAAATAAAAAAATAATCTATAATAGACAATTGACAAAGAAAGAAGACATTATATTAGTTAATGTTTGCATAGCTAGATTCTCGAAGTACGACATTAAGTCTATGTCACGATTTTGAAGCAAAATTAGAGACAAGTTCAAGACAACAATAGATCGCAAATACGTCGAGATTAAGCAATATATAAATAACTTAATAATTAAGAGAAAAGTCGATATTAAAGTTTTACATAAATTAGAATATGCAACTTAAGACGACAATTATATTTAAACTATTAATAGATAGATATCAATTGTTTAAACATATTAGAAAAGTAAAAATAAGAAGAGCTTTTTACGAAAGAAGAAGCTAGAGACAAATGTAAAGCACAAAAAGAGAAAAGATTGTCTTAATTAACAATTAAAGAATAAATTGAATTACAAACTCTTTTTCTTTTTCTTTTTTGTCGTTTTTTCTATTAGTAACAATAATAGCTTCGAGAATTAAAGCAATTCTAAAGATAGTAACTTAAATAGTATATTCTCTAACATAGAGAAGAATGCAAAGAAATCAAGAATTGTTGCAAATCTTATAACAAAAGCAATCTCTTCTTCTAATAACAATGCAATAATAATAGAAGATTTAAATAATAATAATTAATATTACGCGATAAGAATCTTTGCTTCAAAAAACGATAACAATTTTTTGTCTGTTTTATTTTCTAGATCGTCTTTAAATAGATTTACATTGTTAAAATTTATTAAACTCAAAAAAAGCAAGATCGCAAAGAAATCTTAAAAGTCTACTTCTTTTACAAACTTTGTAGAAAACAAAAAGATCTCGAAGAGATCTAAACAAGCACACGTAAACGTAATAGACAACTTCGATTTAAACATTTTACAACAAATATTAAGCAAGTACTTTAAAGAACAAATACAATCGATAAAAATATATTGAGACAACAATCTTTGTTAAAGAAGATAAACAATATACTTTAAAAAATCTTGTCGAAATAAAAAAGTTATATTAGACAAAAAAAGTTAAAACCAAAAATTTATTTTTAGATCTTTTTTCAAAAGTATTACGAAAACAAAATGCGCTCTTACTTTAAGTACGTCTTTGAAAATCTATATTACTACGCGAAAGATATAGATTATTTAATAGATTAAGATGACAAGTTAAATTATTAAGTGCAATAAACAATAATTAATTATTTTTCGATCGACAAACGCGAGTATTATGCACGATCAAAGAAGCAAATAGAAGTAATAGAGAAAAAACTAATAGAAATAGTAGAGAAGAAATAATAACGAATAATGCGAAGACGCATTAGATGCGAAAAGAAGACGTTTTTGCAAAAAATATCTAAATATTTAAGAAAGAGATACTATTATCGAAATTTCTTCTTCGAATTTTGACAAATCTTATTCGAGAAGAAAAGTAACAACAAGATATTCAATTATTAGACTTTTGTTTACAATACTGTCTCTTTCGAGAATCTTAGATATTTAATAAAGAAATATAATGCGTAAGTTGCAATATAAACAAGTATAAATTGCATCTATTTTATTAACGTCTTGAAATTTATTTTTTAAATAAACAAAACAATCAATTAACGTTTAATCGTATTTGCGTTAATAATATCTCTAAAAAATTCTTGAGACAAACATATAAAATTTAGATTAAAAAATGTTTATATCGACGACATTATTTACAATTACAATACTTTAACAAACTAACAAGAGCTTTTTAATTGTTAAAAATATATATATAAACATACAATCGCAAAGATTTGATGCGATAATAATAAAAAATAACAAATGAGAAAAAAGAGAACGAAAATTGTCTCTAAAAGTTTAATTAGAGATTCTTCTTTCTATTTAAACATTTAGATAACGACAACAAGATTTAGAGCAACAAGTAGTAAAGATTAGCATTAGAAAACTTGATTAAAGCTAAATATATATATAAATATAAAGAAGAAGATCTAGTATTCTTATAATATAGAGTTTTCGAAATTATTGAAAATCTTATCGATTTGCAAATATTTCGAAAGACTAGAAGAATGCATCGCAAAACAAGATTCTATTTAATTGTCTCGTAAATATATATAGCAATTAGTTAGAAGAATTGTCGCTAAATAGAGATTTTCGACAAATTGTAAATTTATTTTTATTTGCGTCTTAAAAGCATTTAATATTTACAAATTTTAAATTAAATTAAAGAAGTTTTCGACAACAATGCGAGCTCTTAATATTCGCTTATTAAATAAGATTTATCTTTTGTTTGTATAGTTTAAATAGAAAGATATAAGATATAATTAATAAATATAAATTTTGTTGTTGTACAATTGAAGTTTTCTTCGATCTTTAAGTAGATTCTTTAATCGATTTTGTAATTTTAACTTTTGCAGTATTGTAACGTTGTTTATCTTATTTTTGCAAGAATTGTAAATCGATTCTATTAAATCGTTCGAACAAGTAATAGCTAGCTATACTATTTTGTGTGCTTTTTTGTAGTTAGAGTAATAGAATTTTTGTTTTATATTTGATTTGCAAAATCTCTAAAAGATTTTATTAATAAACTTTTATATAGTACTTTTGTCTCTAATCTTTTCTATTGCTTTGACGTATCTTTTAAGACGTATATAGATAAGCGTTGAATATTATTGTAGAATATTGTCGTAACAAATTTTTAGATATTTAAGAAGATTGTTAAAAACGCGAGAGAGATAGAAGAGAGAACAATTAAGTCGTTCTATCAATTTAAACAATTAACAAGAATAGAATAATTTGTATAGAAGAAGATAAAGAGCGAGTTCGAAAGACGATTTCGCACAATTGCTTTACTTAATAATATCGATTGCGAAATAGTTAACAAGCAATCGAAATTTCTTCTTGATAAATCGCATTATACGACGAAGTCGTTTAGAAAAAATCTAATTTAAATCGAATTCGAACGCTTTGTACTTTATTACTTTAATATATAAATGTCGAGAATTGTTAACAAGATATTAACTTAAAATAATAATAATAACAACGACAAGAGCGATAGTCGTACATATGTTTTAATTGTCGTCGATTAATTGAGTTAATTAAGACACAATAAGATAGATGTAATTAATATCATAATAAAAGAGAAGAAAAATTAATCAAATACGATAATTATTAGATTGCGAAGAATGTTACTTGATTGAATATAGCGTTATCGAGCTACGAATTCTAGGCTTTACTAGTTCTCGCAAAATCAATTGTATTACTGATTCAATTAAGGTTGCGCAATCTCTCTAATAATAGAGAAGTATAATAAAGAGAAGAGAGCTAAAGAATTTAACAAGTCTATAGCTAGAAAAAATAATTGTTTTTATTAATTTGAAAAAAGTATCATAGTATATTTCGAAGTTTTTTGTATAGTATATAGATTTTTTCGAGATATTATAGACTAAGAGTTTGCACAATAATTAATAGACTACAAAATTATAAAGAATACTATTAATATTTTTCTTTAAAATGCAAACCTCAAGTACGTGCGCAAGCAATATAGCTATTACAATATTAAAGAATAATATGCGCAAATATATTGTATATTATACAAGATTTAAAATAATAATTAAATAAGTAAAAACTTTATTGTTAAAAGTACAATAAGTAATCTTGTTATTATTGAGTATATTATATATTATCGAAATATAAAAGATATAATACGCTTTCTACTAGAATACAAATTCTTTTAAAACAATCTAACATATATATCTATTTAGATTAGAACAACAAATAATATATACGTTTATACAAAAATACTATATACAAGAAATTGATAATAGAGTACGCAAAATTAAGTATTAATAGAGACAATTATTGTTTCGATTTTTATATTTATAGATAAGACACAAATAATATACTATTATAACAATTAGAACTTGTAATTAATTTATCTTATTATCGACAATCTTAATTGTACAACTAGACAAAGTTAAATTCGATCAAAAATAATATTAATTATATTTACAAGCAAAAGTATATTATTAAACTATAGAAATAGTCTCTAAATATGTATATCTTAACTATAATATATATATTTAGTTCTTTGTATTAATTTGATAGAGATTTCGAGAAACTTAAGAAGTTCGATATAAATATTTAATATACAAATAACTTTCGTAGAAGCTATTATTTAATTATTAAGAGAATAGTAATAAATTACAAAAAGCAAATACTTATTACTAATATTAAGAAGAACAAGTATTGCAATATCTGCAGAGTTTTTCTAACAAGCAAGAGAATCTTATAAAAAAATAGAAATATCAAACTTTTAAATATATTTAAATTAAGTTTATTAAACCAAATTTTAACTCAAAAGAAGACAAAACAAATATAAAGATTTATTTTGTAAAAAATTAAATATAAAATTACAAGTATTGCAACGTTTATATTTTAATAGATTTAAATATTCTTTATTAATTACTTAAAAGTATAATTATAAGATTAATCGATTAATCTATTGCTTTAATGAACAATATTGTTTTTTATATTTATTTTAAAAGATCAACAAAGCGCAAAAAAAAGAAAAAAAAAACAGTTATCGAATTAATAGATTCGATTTAACTTAACAAACGCTTTTATTAAATTTCTAAATTTACTAACTTAAAGAAATTTAAGTATTTTAGCAAAATTTAATAGTAGAGCAAAGTCGAATAAAAAATAATAGTATTGCAATTTGTTTCTGCAATAATATCTCTATTGCTAGAAAAGCAAAATACAATAATATATTGTACTCGAGCAATTATAGACTTTGTTATACTTGCTTAGTACATTTTATATAATAAGAATATATTAAGTTATTTAAAGTACATATTGTATTAAATTAACAATCTAAAAACATTTTTTGTCAAATATTAATTGCAAAATATTATATATAACAAGAACAACAAAAATAAAACTTACTGTAATATTTTTAAGCTTTATATCTTAATATATACTATATAACTTTTATTCGACTATTTAACAATACTTAAAATTTTGATATTTTCTACAAAAAAACAATATATAAGTTCTTGTTAAAACAATTTTTTTCAAAAACAAACAAAACAAAGAATTAAAATATGCAAATATTAATATACAATATTCGATATCTTAATATTGTTATTATAAAAGATATAATATTATATTTAAAAACTTAAGCAATATCTGTTGCGAAACAGAAGTCGAAAATAAGTATTACAATATTAAGTCGAAATTTAATAAATTTGTTAATAGCGCTTAATCTCGACAATTACAACAATACACAATTTATTAATCTAAATCAAAACAATTAATATCAACAAAAAGTTAAAAAACTTATTATTGAGAGTTAATTTAAGTGCTCTAACTTTATAGAAATTCTAGCAATATTTATTCGAAAAAAACGCAAAAAAAAATACAATATTGCTAATTTAAACATTCGAGAACAAGACTTGTTCTAAGCAAAAAATTACTTTGTTAAAATTTACAAATCTTTAATATATTAGAAACGAAATAAAAAAGATTATATTAATTTAGATTGATTGCAAAAGAATATAATTTAATATATCTCTTATTAATATAGTAAAAGTAATTGATAAAGAGATTGTATACAAGTGTAAGATAAAATATTAAACAAGAAATACTATACTGCCAACTTACATAGTTATTTATCCGGAATTTGCCCGAAATTTATCCGGAATTTATTCGGAATTTACTAGCAATTTTCCGGTTGACTAACTTCTACCCAACTAGTAGAAATCTGCTTTTCAACTGGCAAAGATCTGTTAAATTTCGATTAAATTTCGAGTTTGCTTCAAATAAATCACACGCGAACTAATAATCAAAACAGCAATATTTCGAGTAAATTTCGAGTAAATTCCGGGTATAATATTACTAGTAATAATTTTTCAAAATTTTTCAAAATTTTTTAGTTAAGTAGGGTAACTAATATTAGCAATATAGATAATGTAGTAGGTACACGCTAGTAGAGGAATCTAACGCGCGTATAGAAATTTCGTAAATCACGTGATTTTATAATTAAAAATTTGATAACGTCGATAGTTGCGAAGCTAGACACTTCCCAAATATTCATAAACTATAAATTAAGGTTAACACTTTAAACTATAAATAGAAAAATAATTCAACGACTTTATGTATTGACGAATCAACGATATATATGCTTTACTATTCGATATTTTGAAAATCGAAATCTCGATCGAGCTAGCGTCGAGACTTAGTCAAGTTTATTGAAATTAAAAATTTGAAAAATTTCAAAATTAAGAAAATCGCATCTATAAGATCTATAACCGATAGATAACCGCTATATGTCGATTGACTATCAGTTAGTTAATCGATAAATAACCAAAATAGATTTATAACTAGTAAATAACCAATACATGCTAGTTAGTAGTCGATTGACTAACCGGAATCTAGCAGATATCTAATCAAAATAGATATATTCCTGGCATATTCCTAGCATTTACCGGGAATATAATCTTATAGATGGGCCTGTAAGTATCGAGACAACAAATTAGCAACAGATAGTAGCAAATGTATAAAAAATATATAGCTTATTATTTTTGTACTCGATTACAAGAGATTAAAATATAATAAACAATTACAAAGATATATAAAAGTATTTGTTAAATTAAAGTGCTAAGTTAACAAAGAAGTTATTCACAAGATATATAAAATGTATAAAGTAATAAATTATTCAAAGAATATAAGTAAGAATCTTAGATATTTGCAATCTTAATATTTCTATAATATATTATATATTATTTGTAGTATATATCTTGTATTAATAAATTAAGAGTACACAAAGTATTATGTTAACAGTTTTATTAACTAAGATTAATATAATACAATATATAATTCTTAATTTAAGACTAAGAAGATTCAAATTGTAAACAAATAAGTAAGATATTATTAAATATAGAACAAGACTTGAAGACGCAATTGTTAATTTGATTTGCATTTAATTTGAGTTAGTTCTTGTTAAAAAAAGAACAAAGTAAAAAATAAATAACAAGAATATTATACAAAATTAAGAAGTCGAAAATAAGAAAGAGAGGTATCAATAAGAAAAAGATTCTATTAAATTGAAAATAATAAAACAAAGAAATAGATTACTTTTAAGTATAATAATATTCTCTTTTTATCTTCTTACAAGTTTTTATCGATTAGCGTTAGAATATATTATAACAAGATATCTGCAACTATAGCTTCGAAGACAGAGAAAATAACTAACTTCTTTAACACTATGTTAATTTTTTACTTATAATATTAAAAATCTTGTTTTTTAGCGGAAATTCTTAACAAATTTTTAGAAATTGCTCAAAAAGATTAGCAAAATTATTGATAGAAATAACAAAAGTTAAATATTAAGAAATTTTTTAAGTGCAACTTTTAATCTATTGTCAAATATTACAATATACAATATATTAAGAAAAACGTTCTTTTTACTATTAAGATAAAAGAAGTAAAGACGCAATTAAAGTATTTTTTAGTACTATTTATCGAACAAGCAAAAGCAGAAAATTAAAATATCTTATATTAAATTACTTAAACTAATTTGCGAATACAACAAATATTTAAAGATAACAAAGTAAAGACTAGAATATCTTTTAATTAATTGTTATTAATATCGACAAAAAGATTATTATATTATTGTTGTCTAAATGTCCGAATCTGAATTAACTTAATCTTCGAATATTAAGAATTTTTTCTCTAAGAAACAACTATTTTATATCAAATTTAATTTAGATCTAAATAAGATTAATTTTTGAATATCAATAATCTTTTCTCTAAGAAGCAATTGTTCTAAATCAAATCTAATTCAAATGTAAATCAAATTGTTTTTTAAATATTGAGAATTTTTTCTCTAAGAAGCAACTGTTTTACGTCAGATCTAATTTAGATTTAAATTAGATTAATCTTCGAATATTAAAAGTCTTTTCTCTAAGAAGCAACTGTTTTACGTCAGATCTAATTTAGATTTAAATTAGATTAATCTTCGAATATTAAAAGTCTTTTCTCTAAGAAGCAACTATTCTAAATTAGATTATTTTTGAATACTAAGAATCTTTTTTCTAAGAAGCAGCTGTTCTAAATTAGATCTAAATTAGAATTGATTCAGATTTAAGTTAGATTAATTTTCGAACATTAAAGATTTTTTCTCTAAGAAGCAATTGTTCTAGATTAGATTATTCTTCGAATATTAAGAGTTTTCTCTTTAAGAAGCAACTGTTCTAGATCAGATTTAAATCAGATTTGACTTAGATTTAATTTAGATTGTTCTTTAGATATTAAAAGTCTTTTCTCTAAGAAACAACTATTCTATGTAATTTAAATCTAAGTTAGATTGTTCTTTAAATATTAATAATTTTTTCTCTAAGAAGCAACTGTTTTGAATCAGATCTAATTTAGATCTAATTTAGATTATTCTTTAGATATTAAGAATCTCTTCTCTAAGAAACAACTATTTTATATAACTTAGATTTAAATTAGATTGTTCTTCGAATATTAAAGATTTTTTGTCTAAAAAGTAATTGTTTTTATGTTAGATCTAATTTAAATCTAAGTCATATTAATTTCCAAATAGTAAAATCTTTTCTATAGAAAAATTAAATTCAATCTAGATTTAAGCTATCTTAATTTTCAAATATTAAAAATCTAATTTCTAAGAATATTTATTCTAGATCAAATTCGAGTCAGATATTAAGAATTTTATTTCTAAAAATATCTGTTTTACACAAGATTTTAATCAATATTGCTAGCGTTTAAGCTAGAGAAAAAAATAAATTCTTAAGACGCAAAACTTGAAATACAATTTTTATACTTTTTAATAATGCTAGTTATAAAAGCGACTATACAGAAAGAGATTACTTTTTTTAAATTGTTATTGTCTTTGCTTGCAGCAAAAAAATTAATATAGATTAGCGTAATCGACGGATTGAATTTCAACTCGAACAAATTAACTCGCTCAACTCTAATTTTGGAATCGAACAAAAGTTCTAGCTCAATCAAGTAAGTCGAACGCATAAGACGCGTCGAGCGCTCAATTCAATTGGTTCGATTACGTAATGTTACGTAACGCGCTAATTATATGCGATTAGCGTAAATTCTACGTTAGCTCAATCGAGTTAACATAAAATCTGCGCTAGTTTAATCGAGTTAGCGCATAGATAAGATAAGATAAGATAAGATAAGATAAGATAAGATAAGATAAGATAAGCAAATGCCAACACGACAAAGTTAGCTTAAATTCTTGACATTAATTCGACGAAATTCGATTTTGAAATCGAGTTTACGTCTTAACTCTAACTCAATTTTACAAGATTCAAGAGAAAAGTTAAATTAAGAAAAAAGTGTTCGATTCAATTTAACAATTACACTAATATAGATTAAAGTATATCTAATATTCTTAATTGCGCTAATAGTAGAATTCTTAGTATAAATATTAAAAACAAAAGCAAAGACACAAGTTCTATTTATATTAACAAGAGAATTTTTACAAAGCAACAAAGTTTTAGAACTAATTAATTTCTTAATTTTAAAAATTTATAATCTTCGAAAACTTAAGATCTAATCAAGATCTAGACAAAATTTCAATTATTTATGCAATTTGAAACAATAATAATTTGTTTAAGTATTGCAAAACTCAAAGAATAACAATCTTAAATAAGAAAAAATTAATAAAGAGATTAAAGTATATATATCTTAACAAAACTAAAAAGAAGAACTAATTATAATATAGTACAAGTATTTGAATACAAAAATCGATAAATTATTAACTTTATTATTATCGAAATTAATATTATTGCTTGTTTTAATATATAATTAAGTTTCTTTTACAATATATAGCAATCTAGATATATTGTTATTAATAATAATATAATTTTACAATTTAATCTTATCTAATACTATATTGTTGCTATCGAATTTCTAAGAAAACAACTTAATTAAAATTTTATTTATTAGACTATATAATAATAACTAATTTAATATTTATCTTTTTTTATTTTATTCTTTTGTATAGTATTTACTCAAGATAGAATCTTTGTGCACAAAAGTCGAAGACAAAAATAATAAATTCGACAAAAATAATAAAATTAAATAATAGAATATTACTTTGCTTTATATATAAGAAAGAGACAATAACAACTTTGTTTATACTTTTTTTTATTATTGTTATAGACAAAGAAGAAAACAACAAATAAGTCGACAACTAAGATTGTTATCTAATAAATAAGTTATTATTAACAATATATAATACAAAATCTTTAAAGTACAAAAGAACAACAATTGATTTAAGTAATAAAAACAATAGTTTTATATTTTTATTTGTTAGTTGTACAAACAATATCTCGATCTAATTATCTAATATTGTAAATAATAAGAGCGACAACTTTATATTAGTAATAAGAATATTGCTTAGCTTATTAATTGTATCGAGAGATTAGAGATATCAAGTCTAACATTTTTCTTGTATTCTTAAATATAAAGATATATTTGACAATATCTTTTAATATCGATTAAATATATAATATATGCAAATACTCTTAATTGTTATAAATTTAATAATTAAACGTAATTTATAAATATTAAGTTTGTCGAATTTATACTTACTATTTATAATTTTATGCTTATTCTAACAATACAATTTAGCTAATTTTATAGAGAAACAACAATTCAAAATAAAGAACAATAATTGTAAAAAAGACACAAAATCGATTTTTCGATTATAATATTTAAGAGTTAATTTTTATTAATATAAGATATATCTTTATAATAGTCGAAGTAACAAAATAAATTTCAATTAAATTAACAAAACTTAAATTATTCTTAATAGATATATTAATATTATTAGAGACAACAAATAATATTCTACTATAATTTGTTACAATAAGTACTATGTTTTTTACTTAAATAAAAACTATCAAGATTTAATTAAAATCTAAGTCAAATTGTAATTAGATATAATCTAAATTCGAGACTACTATATCTTGACGCATTATAATAGTTTCTTTTGTTTATTTTTCTTTTTAATACAATTTTCTTTTTGTACTTTTCATTAATTTCTTAATTTTTAGCTAGCTTATACTATTCTAAATACAATATTTTATTAATCTATTCGAGTATTTAATTTTGTGCTATAGATAACTTCTAAGCGAACTTCGCATATATAAGCAATAAATGCAATTATTGTTTATTAAATTCTTAAAGATATATACTAACTTTTTTGTAAAAGAATAATAACAATTCGATTAATAAAATAGAATTCGAGATTTTTAAAGTATTGCGCAATTCTTTTAAGTATAAAAAAAAGATATTATTACTCGATAATCAAGAGAACAATATAATAGAAATATTATTGTTACAAATACAATACAATATAAATTTATTTTTAGTTACAAAAATGCTTATTAATTAAATACAATTTATTATTAATCTTGCGTTTGTCGAAAACAAGTCTTAAAATCGAAAAATGCGTCTTTTATATTTGTTTTAATCTTTTAACAACAAACTCAATATTATATTCTTAGAGATTAGTTGTACAGAGTTTATATTATAGATCTTCGAATTTATAGATAGACAAAAAAATGCAATATTATTATATAAAACTTAATATTATATCGAAATTCTTGTTTTATAAAACAAGATAAAACAATACTTGAAATATATCTTTATATTAGAATATAAAATTGTTATATACAAAATATATATCTTTTTGCAAATTACGCTTGTTATTAAGTATAATATCGAAAGCTATAAACCTTAAATTAATTCTTAACAAAAATTTAAATTGTTGAAACATTAAAATATATGTAAAAGAGAATAGCTAATTATATAAGAAGCGTCAAGAATTAGCGTAACAACAATATAGAAAATATTTCTATATTAAAGAAGACAAAAAAGATATTGCTTCTATCTCTTTCTATTATAAATAAAAACTTATTTAATTGTAACTCTACAACGTAATAGAAGATTGTCAATCTTATATAATAAAGCAAGTTTGCAATATAATTAAGAAGTATTATAACGTTGTTAGCAATAGAAAGTCGCGTAATTATATTTAGATCTTATTATTAAGATCGACTTTTCTAAGCAAGAATATTTAAGATATAAGTTTGTTTATTTTTATTAATTTTTTGTTAAATTATAATTAGAAGAAGCAATTCGAACTATTTGCAAATTCGATAATAATTAAGACTTTTATATCTTTATTTTTTAACAACAATTAAAAGAATTTCAAAATTAACTCTTTAATTAAATATATATTTAATTCTATAATCTTAGAAACAATTAAAATAATAAGAATTATAATTTGTTATTGTATTGAGAAGGTTAAACACAAAATGCAAGTATCTATTAATTTCGAAAAATAATATATCGAAAATATATACTTTACTTTGTTAACAATTGCAATCTTTATACTTATAGTATATTGATAAATATCTATAAGAAAATACAACAAAAATAAAACAATTAACTTGTAATACAAAGAGAGAAATATACACAAAAATTGCGACAAAAAATTGTATTTTGCAACAAAAAAGCTATTAACAAGTTTGACAACAACAAGATCTTATATATCTTTTTTCGAAAGTCTTTTTTAAATTTAAATATTAGTAAATTGAAATTCGAGTACTTATTAAAGCATTACAATCGATAGAACAATAACAAAAATTTGATAAATACTTTAGATAAAAAATTCGTACTTGAAAGTTTAAGAGATAATAGAATATATAAAAATAAATTAATCTAAGCAATTAATTAACAATTCTAATAAAGAAAGAGTATTAAGTATATAAGCAATAATTGTATAAATATAAATTACTTAAAGAAAATTTAATTTAATTTCAACAAATAATTAGAAAGAAATTAACAATTAGAATAATACTAGAGTAAGTATTCTTAATCGAAGATGCAAATTTGAGTCAAATTTAAATTAATTCTAAATTAAATCATCTCTAAGTTATCGAATAACAATAAAAGTGTTAATTGATTACAAAAGTACTTGTAAAGAAAAATTAATAAATAGAATAATATAGAAGTAAGTATTTATAATCGAAGAATCAAATACAAGTTAAATCTAAATTAAATTTTGTCTAAATCTAACAAATAACAAATACTATATAAATTAATTACAAAAAATACTTATAGAAAGAATCTAAAAAGAACAACAATATTTAGATAGATTTGCTTATATATAAAAAAGAAGATCTAAGTTAAATCTTGTCTAGATTTGATAAATAACAACAAATAAGTTAACTAAATAAAAATATACTTATAAGAAGAAATTGTTATATAAAGTAATATTTAGATAGATACTTTTAAATAAGAATATAAATCTAAGTTAAATCTTGCTTGAATCTAATAAATAGCAATATATATATTAACTAACAACAAAAATACTTATAGAGAGAATCTAAGAAAAAAAAATATCAAAGTAGACTTTTTTAATAAAAAATATTTTGTAAAGATTATATTAAATTAAATATTAAATACTTATATTTATTTGCAATTAAATAATTACAACTTCTCGAGAAACATAGCAAAAAAATAAGTTGTCTTTAATAATTGTAATTAGATTTTAAATTAATCGAGACTAACTAGAGAACAATAAACAAAATATATTAAGAAAAAAAGTATCAATATAGTAGATTAGATTAGCGAGAGAACTACTTGTACGTAATGCTAACTACGAACTTGTTAATATTGCGATATTTAATAGAGTCAAATGTTTTTAGCATTGACAAACAAGACGTTTGCAAACGTTCGATGCAATTGTTACGACAAATTGATCGATCAAATCGCGAAGACAATAACAATATTAATTATTACTATTACTATTATTTTGAATCTTTTACGTATAATAAGATACGTGTAATCGAAAGCACGCAAAATTATCTATAATTATTATTATTTATTTCTTGTACGCGTTAATTGTTGTTACGACAATCGTTATATTACAATTACGAAAAACGTGTTTTAAAATATCGCAAGAAAGTTTCGAAGCGTTGTGCGTATAAATTTAAAAAAGCTAGAAAAAATTTATACACGCGTATATTACATAGATAAAAGATCGAAAATTTCTATTGTATATAAATTGATTGCGTTGAAATTACGTATTTTAATTGATTATAGTTGTCTTTTGTCTTAACTATATATACACTTAATCGCGCATTCGAAGTTAAACAATAAGAAATTTCGTCTATTCTAATAGACGATAATAAAAATATTTAATTTTGTCAAAAGCAACGTCTTCGCTACGTCTTGAATTGAAAGCGCTACGTATATAAATATACAAAAAGAGTTAACATTAAGTTTAAATATTAAAATTATATAAATATAAATACAAGCATTACGTATCAAAAAACGATCTTTACATAATCGCAATTTATAAAAAAAACTTATACATAAATTCTTAAAACTTTTGTTTTTGATATGTACAAATTTAAGAATTTAAGATTGTTAAACAATATACAAGATTTTCTTTTGTAAATTATAAATCAATATCGTTTTTACAATTCTTATAAAGAATTTTCTTGTACAAAAATATTACAATAGATAATTTTTAATATTGAAGCGTCGCAATTTGAATTTGAAAATCTAGTCGCACAAAAATATATAGAACTTGCATAAATCTCTAGAAGTGTTAAATCAAATATAAATTAAAAAAAATATAGTAGATTGTATTTGTTATCTCTATATTATTATCTATGCTAATATAGTTTGCGAACAAGTTAATTGTTAAGTTAAAAGTTAGTATTAAAAATAATCTATAATAAATAAATATAGAATTCGAGTTAAAAGATAAAAGAAAAATATATTGTTAAAATTAATATTTAGTTGAACTACTTAAAGAAAAAAGCTAGATATTAGAAGTAAAACAAATATAATTTAATATACATCGACAATTCGAGAAAGCAATCTCTACAACACAATAACTTTATTGAGTTGATATCGACTTAAGAGAGTCTCGTAATATCTCGCGCTAGTCTATTAGAGAAATTTAAATTGTTTATTAAAATTTAGATTAGCGAGAGAACTATCTATATGTGATGCTAACTACAAATCTATTAATATTGCGATATTCGATAAAGTTAAATGTTTTTAACATTAATAAACAAGATGTTCGCAAACGTTTAATGCAATCGTTACAATAGATCGATTAATCAAATCGCGAAAACAATAATAATATCAATTATTATTATTACTATTATTTCGAATCTCTTACGTATAATAAGATACGTGTAATCGAGAATACGCAAAATTATTTATATTTATAATTATTTATTTCTTGTACGCGTTGATTGTCGTTATAATAATTGTTACATTACAATTACAAAAAATTTATTTTAAAATATCGCAAAAAAGTCTTGAAGTATTGTGCGTATAAATTTAGAAAAATAAAAAAAAAACTATATACGCGTATATTACATAAACAAAAGATTGAAAGTTTTTATTGCACATAAATTAATTGCGTTAAAATTACGTATTTTAATTGATTATAATTGTCTTCTATCTTAATTATATATACACTTAATCGCACATTCGAAATTAAATAATAAGAGATTTCGTTTATTCTAATAGACAATAATAAGAGCATTTAATTTTGTCGAAAGTAACGTCTTTATTACGCTTTAAATTGAAAGCGTTGCGTATATAAATGTACGAAAAAAAGTTAACATTAAATTTAAATATTAAAATTATATAAATACAAATACAAGTACTACGTATTAAGAAATGATCTTTACATAATTGCAATTTATAAAGAGAACTTATATGTAAATTCTTAAAATTCTTGTTTTTGATGTGCACGAATTTAAGAATTTAAGATTGTCGAACAATATATAAATTTTTTTTTTGTAAATTATAAATTAATATTGTTTTTACAATTCTTATAAAGAATTTTCTTATACAAAAATATTACAATAGATAATTTTTAATATTGAAGCATCGCGATTTAAATTTGAAAATCTAATTGCGCAAAAATATATAGAACTCGCATAAACTTTTAGAGATGTTAAATCAAATATAAATTAAAAAAAAAATAAAAAAAAATAAAAAAAAATAAACAATTTAAATTTCTCTAATAGACTAGCGCGAGATGTCACGAGATTCTCTTGAGTCGATGTCGACTTAATAAAGTTATTGTATTATAGAAGTCGCTTTCTCGAATTGCCAATATTAATCAAATTTTATTCGAGACAATAATGCTATTTTGTAGACATCTAGCTTCGACAATAAAAACAAACAAATCGATTTTAAAAATTTTAGTTGACATTTTTTTTTAATCTTGCTCTATTTTTTGTTTTGTAAGATTTAAAGTTGCTAAAGTATTACGCGAAGAAGCTTAAGATAATTAAAACAAACTTAATTGTGCGTTAAATATTAATTTCAAAAGATAAATTGATTTGCAAAAGAATAACTTGTAGATTTATAAATATCTTAGCTACTAGTTGTTAGATAACTCGATTTGCAATAATTGCTAATTAATACTAGACAAGATAGCAAATAACTCGAACAAAATAATAATACGCTTTTAAGTTATATAAGATAGTTGCAATATTATTTTTAATATTAATCTTATTATTCTAATTAAATATCTATACTCTTCTTAAGAATATTGTCGAATTTGTTAACAAGTCAATTTAGATTATTAAGATTGTTAAATTGTTCGAAAATAGTTTTTAGAACAACTTTGCAAAAATTAAATTAAACAAAATATACTTAAATGCAAAAAAGAGCGTTTATTGTTAATACGACAAGTTCTACAACAAACTAGATATCGAGAAAAATTGAACTAAGACTATTTAGCAATATAATGCGTAGACAAACAAGAACAAAAAATTTATTACTATTAATTAAACTATTAAAGTCTAAATAGAATAGTAATTAAATCTAGAAATTAAGTAACGTTTAAATTTGCAACATAATCAAAGAAGTATTAATATCTTTTCTTTGAAATAAATATATAGTACGAGATTTGTATCTAATATTTTTGTCAAATAGTAAAAGAGCATTTAACGTTTGTCGATAGCGTCTGCTCTTAAACAATTAAGTATAACTTAATTGTTAACTTAGTTCTTAGAGAATTATCTTTACAACTATTATAGATATTTGTCTTGTTTACTTGCATGTCTTTTTATCTTATCTAGCTGTCTTGTCTAGTTGCTTTGTCTACTTAACTATTATTCTTTATCCAACAAAGCGCAAATTTTTCTAAAAGTATACTATAGCAAACGTCGAGCAATTTATTCGCGAGATATTTATACTTAATAGCTATTTTATTATATTTATACTTTGCAAAAACAACAATATATTTCTTATTTATCTAGTTTTTAATCTTAATATCTTAAGTGGAAAAATAATCGAAAATAGTATTGCTCTATTCTAATCTAAAAAAAAGATAAAAATCGACAACTATTTTATCTATTTAATAGCTTATATATATTTTATTAATTACAATATAAAATATGTTGTTTATATTAATATTATAATATGCAAGCGCTTTGTTCTATAATTTGCAACTTTTAATAAAAACAACAATATTTATATATTATGCGTATTTTTGAAATCTTTTATCTCTATATCTATAAATATGTTACGAATCTAGCTCGAAACAAAGTAGTATATAATTTACGACGCAACATATAGCACGAAGCATAACTATTAATATGTTCGACAACTTAACAAAAGAACAATGTTCGACATATTCGACAACGAGCTAAGCAAATAATGCTTAACATACTTGACAACTTAGCAAACAAATAATGTTCGATATACTTAACAACAAATTGAGCGAACAAGAAGAATTTTCTTTAATATATAGATTTTCGAACACGACTCTCTTATTAATTATGTTCAATTTATCTTAAGTTTTTACTTATTGTTACGACTACTATAGTTGCAACTCTTGTTATCAAGTAATTGCTTATATTGTCTAAAGACGTTTACAAATCTTTTTAATAATATAACTCTCTCTAATACTTTCTTACGAAAATACTAGCGTAACATTTTGAATACTCTAAAAATGTCTATATTAGATTAACGCATTTCTATCTTAAGTATTAGCTCAACAACATTAACTTAAAGAATTAACTTATGCAAATAAATATTTATTTTATCTTCTATTTTGTTCTAGTGAACAAGAAGACAATTTTCGCATTTACATTTTTTAGAGAAAGAATTTAGCATTAACTCAAGTTAAACTTACGCAAATATTTAAAAAAATTATAACAAAAATTCTCGAACAATGTTTACGAACTTCGATAATTTCAAGAAAGAGCTTCAAAGAATCTTCGAAATATTTAACGAAAAACAAATTGCAAAAAGAGTAATTTAATATTTAACTTAACAAAACTTTGCAACAAATTATGTAACAAAATTTCAAAAATATGTTAATTTTATCGAATAAGACAATGTCGTACTTATAACAAAGTTTCGACGAAATTTTAAAAACAATCTTAAGAACGAAATTATGCGCAATAGCAAATTTATTAACGACATGTTTAATCTTATTAAAGTAATTATCGATTTTAACGACAAACTATAAAAAAGAACTATAAAAAAGCAATATAATTAACTTTATAAAAGAGCAAAAATCTTCTTTGAATTAACAATTGAATATTAGCAAAAAGAATTTTGTTCTAATTAGAAATACAATAACTCAAACTATCGTAAGTTTGTATTTATAAAATTAAAATTTTATCTAACAATGCAAAGAAAAGAACTCTAGAGAAAAGCAAAATAACAAATTTTAAAAAACGTGCTATTTATATAACAAACTAAATTACTTCGCAAGAAATTGTCAATTACGAAACTTAATAAATTGTCGACAAATCAATGTTATGTTAAGAGAGATATTTGATAGCTAGAACGATATTAAGAAGCAAATTGATACAAAGACGAACGTTCTCAAAATTAAATCGAACGACAATTATTATTTGATAAAGAATTCAAATTAATTATAGAAAGTTCTAGATAAAACATTATTAAACAAAACACTTGCATTTATGTAAAAAGTCAATTAAGTATTCTAGAAAACTATTAAATCTTATAGTTTAATTATTAATCTAAACAAAGAGTATAACTAGAAGAATTTTTACGAATGTATAAAAAATATTACAAATTATCTCGAGACTTTAATTAACTTATTAAAGATCGTAAATAAATGCGAAAAAAAAACTAGAAAGCAATATTATTACAAAAAAGAATATATTTAATATAATAATAAAACAACTAAATCTTACAATATATATAAATCTTAATTAAATAACTTGTTATAACAACTTATATTAAACTTATTTAAAAAAAACAAAGCTAATTAATTTTCTAGAAAGTCAAAGTTAGCAATTTAGCAACAAAAGAAAGCTTAGCGCAAATAAACGTCTAAAGCAAAAGTCGTAATATAAAAGCAAGAAAAAAATTCAAATTTCTTAACAAAGAGTAAATTAAAAAAATGTAATATGTTAACTTAACAATAACAACTAAACTCAACAACTCATATAAAATATTTTATTATATTAATTAAGATTAATAATTGTTAATTTACAACAATAATCGATTTTAATGCGATAGATAATATTATAACTAGAGCTTTTATAAGAGAAGAAAGGTACTTTATTTAAAAGAAGTCTAACGCTTACAATTTAGTAATTCTAAATAGAAATTTATTATTTGTAAAAAATAAAAAAGTAAACAAAGAAACAAAATTACTATCGATAGCTATTTAACAATATTACGAGAAACTAATCTTTAATATAGTAAAAATAGTTATTTACGATATTGTTCTAGAAATATCTTGATTGAAGTAGCACAATCTAGAAGTTAATTAAAGTATACGAGTACTTAAATTTGCGCAATGTAGTTACACAATTTACATTTAATTTACGTATTAATAGCGTTCGATAATAGATAAAAAATTGAGTCGAAACTTAATTGCAAATAGCGAGCTTGTATTTTTGCAAAAAAACAATCTAATAAAGTTTGACTCGACAAATATTGACAAAAATTAGCTAAATTACAAAGTTAAAATAAATAAAAAAAATTGCGAACCTTTTAAAAGTTCTAAACTATTTAATATAACAAGAAAATTGCTAAAGTATATATTACGAATATACAACAATTAAAAGCATCTATTCTAAAAAGAGAAAACAATTAAGACTTTATTTAAACATCAATTATAAAATTACGAGATTAGACTTAAATTAGACAAGCAATTCGCGTTTAAATTTATATATATTTTATTTAAAAAAAAGTTAAAAGCACTTCGCGAATATCTAGTAAAAAACAAAAAAAAAGAATTTATTAAAAAATCTTAATTACAAGTAGAATACTCAATTCTCTTTGTATTTAAAAAGAACGAATTTTTTTATTTATATATTAATTATCGAAAGCTAAACAATATTATAATAAAAAATCAATATTTATTATTTAACATTAGTAAACTTTAGAATCGATTGTTCGAAGTAAAGTACTTTATCAAATTAAACTTATAAGAAACGTATAATCAAATTAGAATAAAAATAGAAGAAAAGTAAAAGATAGCTTTTTATATACGATATAAGTTATACAAATAAACAATAATGTTGTTTAAATTTACAAACGTTTTAACAACGTATTAAGAAGTAATCAATAACATATTACAACAATATTTGAATCGATTTGTTATAACATACTTAAACGACATTATAATTTACTCAAATATTTTGAAAGAATATATAAATTATATTTTCAAAGTACTAGAATATCTAGATAAAAGAAATCTACATTTTAAATTAAAAGAATGCAAGTTTTATTAAGAAGAAATTGACTTTCTTAAATTTGTTGTTAAATAACATAAAGTACGCATAAATTTCAAAAAGCTACAAGTAATTAAAGAATAAAAACTATTAGTTAACGTTAAAAAAGTTCAATTCTTTTTAGATTTTATAAATTACAACAAGAAATTTATTACAAATTACTTTGTTAACGCGATATTATTAATAAATTTTACGAAGAAAAAGACGTTATAAATACAAGAATTAATAAAAGAGAAATTATTTTAGAATCTTAAGCTAAAATATTTAAAGAAACTAGTACTAAAGATATACAATTTACGATTGTCAAATAAAATTAAAACTAACGCATTAAATTTAATTATTAATGTATGCTTCAATTAAAGAGCATAAAAATATATAACATTTAATAACATATCTCTCAAGAAAACTTTTGTTAATCGAACAAAATTATAATATTTACAACAAGAAACTACTCGCTATTGTAGTTTTTCTAAAATAATAAAAAGTATACATCGAAAAATTATTAAAACTTACGATTCTTATAAATTACAAAAATCTTTTATACTTTACTACAATTAAATAGCTTAACAAAAGATAAATGCAATAATTAAAGTAACTTAAACAATACAAGTTCAAGATACAATATATATTAGATAAGGATAACAACAAAATAAACGCACTTAGCAAAAGAAATAATTATATAAAAACGAAGAAATCGTTTAATTACAACATACTTAAGATTAATAAAAACAAATTATTATTAGCGAACAAATATAAACTAAATGTTATCTTACGAATTTTTAAAGATAATAAGAAAGAGTTTTTAATAAAAAAAGAAAAACTTCAAATATTTATCGACAAATTCGACAAATATATAAGAGAACATTATAATAAACTATTGCAAAAGCATTTAGAAGTAATCAAAACTCTTTAGCTTTTACACTAGCATTGTTAGTTTTTCTAGATAAGACAAGTTATTAAGATATATATCAAAAAATGTCTTAACTATTAGTAGAACAAACATAATATATATGCGAGCTATAACAAGATTTAGTATTAAGAATTACTTGAATTGTTATAAGATAAAGTTACAATAAACTTTATTATTAAGTTGCTCAAGTTGACAAATCTAGCAATTGAAGACAAATATAATTCGATACTAATAACAATTAACAAATTTATTAAGTATTCGCATATTATTGTATGCAAAGAGAAGTTTACAACAAAACAATTAAGATATATTGTAGTAAATCGACTTATACAATATTATAATATATTTAAAGAATTAACTAGTAACAAAGACAAGCTTTTTACGTCTAACTATTAAAAGACGCTTTTAATAATGTTAGAAACGAAGTTTAGAATATTTATTGTCTATTATCTAGTTACAAATAATTAAATAGAGCGAACAAATTAGAGTCTAGAGCAATATCTAAGACATTATATCAACAATATTTATAACAATTAAATATTACTTTTATTTATAACTCAACTAACATTAAATGCAAAGATTTCGAATATTACTAAAGTAACTTTATTCTTCGTTAATTGTAACAAAGAATTTAATCTCTTTAAGAAAGAGCGAAAGCATCTATTAACTTAGTTAATTATCGAAAGAGTAGCGACATTAAAAAAGATATACGACAACATCTCAAAGATGTAAAAAAAGTTAATTAAATACTAAAACAAAAAACGAAAAACCACATCTTAACTAAAAGAGGGAGATAAAATATATCTTTTTATAAAAAATCTTAAAACAAGAAAGTTGGACAAGAAATTAAATAATATCAAAGTTGAATTGTTTCTTGTTAAGAAGACAAAGAAATTAATCAATTATAAATTTGACTTGCTCAAGTAGATTAATCGTCAATTCGATATTCGATTCCAAATTTGAAATTGAATCGAATTGCCAAGAAATCAAATGGAATCGAATCGCTTAAAGAAGCTAGCTTATTACTATAATAAGTTTAGCTTAGTCGAAAAGTTACTATTTTAAGCAATTCGATTCAAAAAAAATCGAGAAATCGAATCTTGACGCTCTCACGTGATATTTTCGGTTTCTCGCGATTAGTCTATGCTCAAGAACGTCAAAGTATTTTTAGTATTTTATATTTTATTGTTGAAATTAGTCAACTTCAATACGTCTATATAAAAAATATTTTATTACAAAGCTTAAGAAGAAAGCAAGTACAAAGTAAAAAAAATTCTAAAGTAACAAGATTAAAACTATCTAATTAAATAAATAAAATATTTTATCTTAGAGAACACGTAAAAATCGAAAAAAATTCTTAATAATTGCTATAATCTTATTCAAAAATTTTATCAAAATTCGAAAAATTATTTAGTATAGCAAAAAATAATTAGAAGACAAAAGGCAACTCAACAAGAATATTTGTAACAAAACAATTGAAAAATTCGAAAGTATTTGACTCTTTTATTCTTAACAATAGACATTGTGTTTTTTGTTTCGTCTTTGCATTAATTTTCTTTAGAATTTTTTTATTTTGTAGTAATCGAATTATAATAATTGTTAACAAAGTTTTATTTTTAGCAATTTTAACAAAAAGATTTTCTCTATTGTAATTAAAAGAAAATTATAACATGTTTATATACAATTTGTTCGCACAAATATATTTCGAACACTTTAAATAAAATAAGAAGTCTTTTATCACAATACAAAAATAACTCGAGAGAGAGAAACGTTCGCAAACAATATTTGTAAATATATTATAATATTCGATTTCAAATGCAATATAAAGACGACTTTGTTGCTAACAAAATATAATAAAAAAAAATTTAATTTTCCGAAACAAAAATTTTTAAGAAAAAAAATAGTATTACAAATCTAATTCGAAATAAAGTAGTATATAATTTACAACGCAACATGTAATACGAAGTACAACTATTAGCATGTTCGACAACTTGACAAACGAACAATATTCAATATATTTAACAACGAGTTAAGCAAACAATGCTAGTATATTCGACGACTTAACAAACAAATAATGTTCGATATATTTAACAAAGAATTAAGCGAACAAGAGAAATCTTCTTTAGTATATAAATCTTCAAATACGACTTTTTTATAAATTGTGTTTAATTTATTTTAAGTCTTTACTTATTGTTACAACTATTATAGTTGCAACTCTTGTTATTAAATAATTGCTTGTATTGCTTAAAAACGTCTATAAATCTCTTTAATAACATAATTCTCTCTAATATCTTCTTACGAAAGTACTAGCGTAACAAAATATTGTTAATAATTTCAAAAAAAAAATTTCAAAATAATATCGATATTTAATCTTTTTAAATTATTGATTTGCAAAAGAAGTACTAAATAATTAAAATAAACAATTTTATATATAGTATTATATTTTATATTATATTAATACGTTTTAACAAGTTGTTATCTATAAAGAAAGATTAAATTTTTGCAAACTACAAAACTTACAAGTTTATCTTAAATTTTATTCTATTTAGCAATCAATCTTCAAATCTATATTACAAGAAAAACTTTAAAATAATTAATACTAACAAGAAAACTATATTAATCAAAGTTTGTTAAATAACTAAATATTAAAACGCAACTTCGATTAAAGCGCAAAAAACACAAAAAAAAATCGATTAAATTTTATTTAAAACAATAATATTACTTTGTAAATATTTAATTTTAACAATAAAAGTAAACAAATTTATTTCACAAAATTTTGTTAACAAAAATATTTTCTTTAATTTTGTTCTATTTTTTGTTTTGCAAAATTTAAGATTGCTAAAGTATTATGCAAAAAAATCTAAGACAATTAAGATAAAGTTAGCTATATATTAAATGTCGATTTTAAAAAATAAATTAATTTGCAAAAAATCAATTTATAGATTTATAAATATCTTAGTTAATAGTTGTTAAACAATTTAATTTGCAATAATTGTTAAACAAATATTAAGCAAAATAGCAAATAATACAAACAAGACAACAATATATTTTTAAGCTATACAAGGTAATTGCAATACTATTCTTAATATCAATTTTATTGTTATAATTAATATTTATACTTTTTTCAAAAATATTGTTAAATTTGCTAACAATTAGCTTAAGTTGTTAAGATTATTAAATTGCTTGAAAATAATTTTTAGATTTTTTTTGCAAAAACTAAGATAAACAAGATATATTTAAATGTTAAAAACAATATTTATTGTTAACATAATAAGAAATTATATTACAAACTAAATATTAAGAAAGATTAAATTAAAACTATTTAGCAATATAATATATAAACAAACAAAAACAATAAATTTACTACAACAGAATAGATTATTAAGATCTAAATAGAATAATAGTTAAATCTAGAAATTAGATAACGTTTAAGTTTTATAATATAATAGAAGTGTTAATATCTTTTCTTTTAAGAAGAGCATATATTATAAGATTTGTATCTAATACTCTTGTCAAAAACAAGAGAGTATTTAACATCTATTAATAGCGTTTGCTCTTAATATTCTTGTTAAAGACAAAAGAGCATTTAATATCTATCAATAATATTCGCTCTTAAACAATCAAGTATAACTTAATTGTTAATCTAGTTTCTTAGACAATTATTTTTACAACTATTATAGATGTTTGTCTTATTTATTTGCGTACTTTTTTATCTTGTTTAGTTATCTTGCTTATCTAATTATTATTCTTTGTCTAGTATAGACTTTCTTAGAGAGCTTAAGAAGTTTAGAGTACTCTAGAAAACTTGCATTAAATTAAGCAAAAAATTTTAATATCAATATTATATAATAGTATTTAATTGCTAGATATTAATTAATAAGTAATTTATTTCTATTTTGTTGCAATTCTTAATAATAATTTAATTATTAAAATTCTCGATTGCAATATTAACAATATTATATACTTATATCAAAATATAATTATTACTTTAATTATTACTTCAATTAATCTCTTTTGTTGCTCAACTTTGTTAACTTGTATTAGTTAACAATTTTTAATTATATATATAATTCTTTATGCTATTTATATTAACAAAGCAATTTTAAGTTATTGTTTGTATTCATTAAATTTGATAATAGCAAAACAAAATCAATTGTAAAAATAGAACTTTTAGATTTGCTTAAAGATAATTTGGAACTTGCGCACTTATATATTAAATATATTAAAATATATATTTGCAATTACTCGAAAATAGCAAAACAATAATTTTCGAAGTTAATAGCTATTTTGTAAAGCGAAGTTGCTAACAATTAGAGACTTTCTTGTTATTAATCTTATATCTTAATATTTTAAATATTAATATCTTCGATTATATACAATTGTCTAATTATTTGATAAATATAAATAAATACTCTTCTTTTGTATCTTTTGTTATTTAGTTCTTTGTTGCAACTAGCATATCTTTATATTAATCTTACAATTATTAAAAATCTAGTATTAATAAATATTTTAATTTAGTATCTTAATATTCTTAATTTAGTATATTATTATTTTTACAAGCTAGTATTTTACTAGTGCGATCTTTGTTAAAATTGCAATCTTAATATCTAGTATCGAAAATCTTTTTAATATTAATTTCGAAATTTTTTAAGAATTTTTTCTTAAATCTTGCTAGTCTTTTTTATCTTCTTAACAATCTTTTTTCTTTTTTTAACAATTTTGCTTTATTATTTTAATAGTTTTCTTTGCATTCTTTATAGTTTCTATATATAATAGTAACTCTTTTTCGATTTCTTAATAATTTATCTTTGACTCGAGATAAAGTTATCGATCTTGTTAAATCTAAATCTTCGATATTGCAATATCGAATTTTCTTCTTCGCAATATCTTTTTGCATTCTTTCTCTCTCTTTTACTAGATTTTTGTATTTTATTCAAGATTATATTTACTCTTTGTATAGCAATTCGAGATCTCTAATATATTTAAATATAATTTTTAAACATTCTTTCTATTAGTTCTTTTTTTTTTGGCTTGGAAAGTACAATCTTTTTCTTTAATTACTTCGAATATTTAACTCTTAATTAATATAATAATAAATAATAAAAGATTATAAAAAGATTTAAAAGATTTAAAGTTTTAGATATTTATTATATCTAGATTTTATAGTTAATAAATAAGTCTCTTTTATACTAGCTTGTCTTTTATATTCTTGTTGTTTCAATCTTTGTATTAATAAAATCAAAAGTTAAAGAGTAATATATTTTACAATTTAAGTATTTTAAATATAAATAAAATAATTATTATGTAAACAATTATTTTTTAATTTTAAAACTTAAAAATTTAGAATATATTAAAACAATTACTTAAAGTAAATTAATATAACAATTTCATAAAACCTTGCTTAATAATTTTACGAAATTCTAATTATTTTACTTAGTAACTAGTCTTTTTTTTTTCAAATATTTTTCTAACAAAAAAATCTAGATCTTCTTTATATTATTTTCTTTTAAAAGAATATCTCTTATTTGCTTAGTAATATCGAATACTCTCGATATATTTAATTAATCGAAAATCGACAAAGATAATATTTGTATTAGTTGAAGATTGTTTACTTAATTAGAAAGTACAAGATAAATTAATAAATTCTATTAAACTTAATATACTAAAAGAACTATAACTTGTAGTTGTATTTATCTATATATTTACAATTTTAATATATTATAAGTTGTTTCGTTTATAGAATTTATAATATATATTCTAATAAGTTTGCAATAACTAAATTTAATATAATATAACAAAAATTATAATAAATTAAAAATAATGATTTTTAAAATATCTATTAAAAATATTATAAACAATTTAAAAAGTATTATAAACAATTTAAAAAGTATTATAAATAATTTAAAAAGTATTAACTTGCAATTTAAACAATATATAAATTTATATATATAATATACTACTAAGCAATTTTGTTTAAAGATTTTATTTAGAGAATAATAAGATTAGTTTAATTGCTTTAATTTATACAATATTGTTAAAGTTATTGTAAATTAAATATTTGTTTTCTATATTGTATTTAATAATTATACTATTTGTAAATAGTATTTGCTATAGAGATTCTCTATTGTAAGTTTTTGTTTGTCTTAATCTTATTTTTTGCAATTATTTTATTAATTAGATAGATAATAATTTACTATCTATCTACTATATTTGTTAACAAAGAAATAGAGAAAAGTATATATCTAAATAATACTTCTATAGATAAAAGATTAGCTTTTCTTTTCTTTCTCTCTATTTGCTATCTACTATTTACAAGAATTTCCTAATTAAAAATATAATTATTGTCTATCTATTATATCTATGCTAGGCAAAGAATAATAGCTAGACAGGCAAAGCAACTAGACAAGATAACTAAGCAAGATAAAAAGACACGCAAGTGAACAAGACAAACATCTATAATAGTTATAAAGATAATTCTCTAAAAACTAAGTTAATAATCAAGTTATACTTGATTGTTTAAGAGCAAGCGTTATCGATAGACGTTAAACGCTCTCTTGTTATTTGACAAAAGCATTAAACACAAATCTCGTAATATATATTCTTCTTAAAAGAAAAGATATTAACGCTTTTATTATGTTGCAAATTCAAATATTATTTAATTTCTAAATTCAAATATTATTTTGTTTAGATTCTAATAGTTTAATCAATTGTAATAAATTTGTCGTTCTTGTTCGTTTACGCGTTATGTTGCTAAATAACTTTAGATTAATTCTTTTTGATACTCAATTTATTGTAGAATTTCTTGTCGCGTTAACAATAAACGTTTTTTTTGCATTTAAGTACGTCTTGTTTAGCTCAATTTTTGCAAAGTTGTCTTAAAAATTATCTTCGAACAATTTGACAATCTTGATAATCTAAGTTGACTTGTTAACAAATTCGATAATATTTTTAAGAAAAGCACAAATATCGATTACAATAATAAGATCGACATTAAGAATAGCATTGCAATTATCTTATATAGCGTGAAAACGTATTGTTGTTTTGTTCAAGTTATTTGTTATTTTGTTTAGCATTTGTTTAGCAATTGTCGCAAATCGAATTGCTTAACAACTAATAACTAAGATATTTGTAAACTTAAAAGTTATTTTCTTGCAAATTAATTTATTTTTCGAAATTAATATTGAACGCACAATTAAGTTTATCTTGATTGTCTTAAACTTCTTTGCGTAACATTTTAACAACTTTGAATCTTGCAAAACAAAGAATAGAACAAAATTTAAAAAAGTATCTTTGTTAATTAAGATTTTTAAAGTTAATTTGTTTGCTTTTATTGTCGAAGCTAGACGTTCGCAAAATAACGTTATTGTTTCGAATAAAATTTGATTAACATTTGTCTTTTGCGTTTTTTGCACTTTAATTAAAGTTGCGTCTTAACGCTTAATTACTTAACAAACTTCGATTAATATAATCTTCTTATTAATGTTAATTGTCTTAAGATCTTTCTTGTAATATAAATTCGAAAAGTAATTGTTAAATATAACAAAATTTAAGATAAACTTGCAAGTTTTGTAATTTGCAAAGATTTAATCTTTCTTTAAAAATAACAATTTGTTAAGATATATCAATATATTGTAAAGCATAATATTATATACAAAATTGCTTATTTTTGTTGTTTTGTACTTCTTTTGCAAGTCGATAATTTAAATAAATTAGACGTCGACATTATTTTGCAAGATATTTTTTTTTTGAAAATATTAACAATATTTATAGACACAAAAATAGACTTTAGAAATTCGCGTAATATACAAATATTATTGTTCTTATTAAAAGTTGCGAATTATAAGATAAAGCGATTTTACGTTGTAATATTAACGCAAATAATACAACTTATATTGTAATTAATAAGACACGTATAATTTGTTAAATAGATAAAATAATTGTTGATCTTTATCTTTTCTTTAAATTAAAATAAAGTAAAATTGTCTTCGATTGTCTTTGCACTTAAAATCTCGAAATTAAAAATTAAATAAATAAGAGATACGTTATTGTCTTTGCGAAGCATAAATATAATAAAATAGTTGTTAAATATAAACATCTTGCAAATAAGTTGTTCGACGTCTATTATAATATACTTTTAGAGAAAATTGTCTTTAAACTTAATATTTATTTAACTTAGTTTGTCGTCGTCTAATACAATCTAATTATTATCATCTTGTTAACTTAACATTTTTGCAAGATTGTTTTTAATTATTTGATTTGCAACTTTACGTTCGCGAGTTTTTGCAATATTTTAACTAAAATAAGAGTTTTTGTTCTTTTTATCGAAAGTTATGTTAATTGTTTGTTATATAACAACAATAGACAAATAGTCTTGCAATGCAACAACAATAATAAAGATATTATTATCAATAATATAAAGATAATAGCTAACGATAATAAACAAAAATACGTATTAACAAAATTAGAAATAATAAGCTTCAGTAATGTTGTTAATATTAATATTGATTGTGCTAGTATTTTAATAAATCGCGTTTTGTAATTAAAACTTATAAAGCATTTGCTATAAGTAAATAATAGATTATAATTATTTAACGTTATATTTGAAAAAGTAATTTATTGTTATTAATTCTTGAACATCGACAACAATAATATTAAGATAATATTTCGACGTTATTGTCTTTCTTGTTATTTGTAATAATCTTAATCTTAAACAATCTATTTTTTTTCTTAGACATAAACGCGTTTTCTATTGTCTTAGACAATTGATTGCGCTTCTTTAACAATAATACGAAAACAATAATGTTTACTAAAAGTATCGAGACAATTACTTCAAATACTATAATAGTTGTTTTAAAATATCTTATAATAAAGAGAATAAACATTTTGTGCTTTATTTTGTAGTTGTTAACAGGATTCGCAAAATTGTTTAGCAAATTTTCGTTATATTATTGATCTTACTTAGCATCGTAATTCTTTTATCCAATAAAATACTTCAAGATAAGACGATTTTGCTTATATTAACAAATACAATGTTCGATAAGATTCTTAATTTTGTAAGAATGTTATTTAGCATTTAATTTAATAATAATTTTCGCTTAATTTGACTTTAAACAATTATATAAGTTTTTATTATTTAATGTTAACTTAAGATAAGCAATAAATATAATTAAGTAAATCTTTTAATTTATTGAAAGATTTAATTTGTATATTGAATTGTTTTTTTTGTTTAAGAATCTTAAAAGATTTAATGCATTAAATTGACAATTTGAACAATTTGACAAATAACAAGAAGTAATTTTTGTAAAGACAAAAATACATTATGTTTTTTATTAAAAGCTTAATAAATTTATAATGTTTATTGTATATTGTTTTGACTATTATGTTAATTTATGCAATTGTTGCTTTTGTTTCGAAGATGTTAATAATTTTCTTTTGCAATTAATTTGTTTGAAAATGGTTAAACTTAAGAAGAAACAAGAGATTACGTATCTTGAAGCTTATAATTATCTTATTTGATAACAATTTAATAGAGATACTAGACAAATTATTAAGACAAACGCGAAGTGCGAACAAAAAGATTTGTTTATCTATTTATAAATAATATGTTGTCGAGATTAAAAACTAAATTTCTAGTTTCTAAAATATAATTATCTAGAATTTAGACATAAACTTGCAATTTTTATTGTGTATAAACGCTCTTAAGACTTCTTAATTAACAAGATTGTTTAAAAAAAATATTTGCTTATTTTGTTACAATATAAGTTATCTTGTCGTTTAAAACAATTTTTTTTTGAAAAATTTGCAAATTGTTATTAAGATAGTATTGAAGTCTTAATATAATAACAAACTTAAAATAAAATTAATGCATACAATATAAAAAGATACAAGAGAATTTAAAATTAAGTTGAGACTCTTATGCAATTAATATTGCTTAATTTGACAAAGATTGCATTTTTAACAATAAACAATATATTAATATAGTCGAGAAATAAGCTTGCGAAAATAAAAGTTAACAATTATTATTTTGTAAGTGCGAGTAAAGCTAGTATAACTATTTATATTGTGCGTCTAATAAAAGACTTTCGTCTTAAATTTCCTAAACAAGTATAGTCTTTTACAATTTGCATAATTTGTAAAGTAAAATAAGTTATTTTTTTCAAAAAATTGAATATTAAAAGACATAGATAACTTTCGAATTATTGTTAGAATTTTTGTTTACTTAATAAATTTAACGTATATCTCGAGAAGTCTTTTCTTAAAGATTTTATTTATTTGAACAAGATCTAAGTAAAATAAGATTGTCTTGTCGATCGTATCTTAATCGATTAAATTTGACTTCTCTTTAAAAATTTGTCGCATTAATTTAATTATAATTTCTATAGTTGTTGTAAAGTTGTTTATCTTATCTAAAATTAATAATTTGTTCTTATTATGTTTATCTTTAAATGCGAGAAGTTTAAACAATGTATTCAAAATCGTATATAATCTTTCTACACGATAACGTATATTTAATAAAAACTATAAAAGATATTGCGAAATACGCACGAGATAAAGATTAAGCTTGTTAATTAAAAAAAAAGTTTGTTTAACAATGCTTATTATAATCGAATAATTAGTATAAATTATAATAAGTCTCTTGATTGCTTTTATTAGATGTTTAATCTTTTGTATTATTTATACAAGATAGGTTACTTTTATTTTAGTTAATCAATAACTTATTTTGACGAAGCTTAGAATTTTAAAATAAAAATAAGATATATTAAACATTACTTTGTTTAAAGTTGTCGCTAATTAAATTGTCTTTAACATAATATATTTCGATATTAAATTTGTGTTTTTTAAAGATGTCTAAGTCTATATACAATTAACGATTGTTATTAAAATAAATTAAGAAGTTTGAAGCTACTAAGAATTGCTATAGCTAATAAAAGAATAAAAAAAAATAAACAAATATTTAATATATATTTTTCTTAAATACGTTTTTCGCTTTTGTTTGTCAACAATAAAGAAGTTTTTTAAAAGACAAGTTTTTTCTTGTTGTAAAATATTAATTTGTTAAATATATTAAACAATTTTGTCTCTTTAATAATTAACAAAGTCAAAATAGATTTTAAAAATCTTCAAATTTTTAAAAAATTTAATTGTCTTAATAATAACAATACGCTTTTTGATAATAAACAAGTTAAAGACGTTTACTTTTTACTTTAGCAAAATAATATTAAAATAATTAAGATAGATTTTTTTAAAACTAAACGTAATGTTTAGCAAAATTAATTTGTCGAACAACTAAATAAGATAAGCTAAATATATATCGAACAATTAAGAGAAAACGACAGTATTGTTAATGTAAACATAACAAAAATTCTTAAATTAACAAAACTCTCTATTTATTATTTGTTAAATATAAATAAGCGAATTTTTGAATCTTATAATAGCAACATTGAGCTGTTTCTTGTCTTGATAAATAATGAGAAAGAACTTATATTTATCTTCAAACGCAATCAAGAATTACAAGAAGAAAATTAATTTATTTATTAAATTTATGTGCTTACAATGACAAATTTGAGCTATAATATTTGTCTAGACAAATATTGAACATTTATTTGTAATAATTAATCTATTTAGTTTGTAAATATTAATTACTATTCGATGCTTTTAAATTTTGTCTAACAAAATTCGTCAAATTACAAAGATAAGAAATTCGAACAACAAAGATTTAATTAACTATATTATCTTGTCTTAAGTATGCAATTTATCGAATTCTTTATTAATTATCTTGCGATCGCATTTTTTTAAAAGATAAACTTTGTATTTTATTTTTAACATTAATATAAAATTTTAATTGCTATTTAATAAAATCGATATTTAATTTTTCTTAACAAAATTAATTGTTTTATTAATATTCTCTTACAAGATATACAATTGTATAACAAGACGTTAAAGTGCAATAATTTTAATTAAATTGTCGTAAATATAAACATTATTAATTAGATTTGTCTAACAATTATTACTAAACATGTGAATCTTAATATCTTCTTTAGTTATTTAGCTCTCTTCGTTAGAGTTAGCTTGATAATAATCTGGTTTCTCAAACTTTAGTAAATATCTTAACGTCGCATATTGCGAAATGCGAAAAGATATAAGACAATTGTTACAAATATATACGAAAGACATTTTTTTATTTGCGACATAAAAGTAAGCGTTAAATAAAATTAATTCAAAGAGATAATTTCTATTAGACAAGATTTTGTCTCGTACTATTATTAAAATTTTAAAAACAAAATAAGCAACAATTACAAGACTTTTTTCGATCTTAATAACTTATTTTATTCGAATATTGTTTTTTAATTTTATCTTTAGCTTTGTCTTTTTTTTAATACTTGATTTAACACTTCTAAGAGTCTATGCAAGAATTATATACTTTCAAGATTTTTAAATCTAATCAATCACGAATAGACAAGTAACACTAACGTCTACTTGTCTAATTATAATTGACTAAAATTTGCGATTGTTATTTTGTTCGTAACAAATTGTCATAACAACGCTACGTCTTTGTATTCTATATCGTGATATTCGTAATACAAGAAAATTCTTTAAACGAAAACTCTATAAATTTAAGAAAAACTCGAATATCGCTAGCGATATTGTTGTCTAAAATTGACACAACAACTTGATAATTAAAATTATCTACATCGTTGCGACAACAAATCTAATCTCGTCTAGCAATCGTTATAAATTCGTAATATTAATTTTTTATTACATTTGTATTCTTTTCTATCGTTATCTAAGATAGATTAACAAAATATGCTTGATTATTATGCGTCTCTAATTGTAGTCGCAAGTTCTTGTCGTAATTTTGAGCATTCGTTGTTTGCACAAAAATTAATTAAAGTCGATTTTGTCTATTCTTAATTATATTAGAAGTGCACTATGTAATTTAAGACAATTAATATGTAATTGCATGTGTTTATACGTAACTTTAAATGCAAACTTGTAATATTTTGCGTTGTTCTTGTCTTTTAATTATCTTAATTGTTACTTCTTTCGAGTCTTATCTTAAATAAACGTCTTTTTAACGACGAGCTTATCTAATATTTGATTCGCGAAAAATAAATATTGTTTGTGCGTTTTGTTAGCAACTTCGTTTGCAATCTTGTTATCTTTTATATCTTTATATTCTAAAATTTAATAAAATTTTATTATAATGTTGCGACGTTGCATTGTATTACATGCTCTTTACGTTCTTTTAAAATATGTTTAATTCAATATTGATTTTATCTTTCTTATAATCTTTAATAAAGTTTAATTGTCGAAATATATCTTGTAAATTTGTTCTCGCAAATTAGTAAACATTTTGCAATGCTTCGTTAATTTTTCGATTATTCTTGTAAGTTTCTTGAGTTTATTGTAATGCGTAAACGTTATTTCGACGCTCTCTAATTACTTTTTTATTCTTTAATTTACTTTTATTAAAACAACGATAATATTTTTATTGTAATCACTTTTGTCGAAGTATGTTCTTCAATATTAATTAAACTTGTTTGCGTTATACTTTTTCTTAATTATTCTCTTGCTACATGCAATAATTATTTTAGAAAATTTTATTTATAAGATAGTTATATAGAATTGCTATTGCGATATTGTTGTTAATTCGAGTTTTGTTTGCATTTTTTTTTAAATCGCAAAAATATTATTCTAAGTTTTGATTTTTGTTCTTTTTTTAACATTAAGTTATTGCGTATGGGTAACATTATTGCGTTTATTATTTTGTTTAACTCTTGTGTATTTATAATAGCTATTCATTTCTATATTAACTTTTCGAAATATATATTAATAAGAGATATATCAATTTTGACTTATAAAATTTTTGTAAACGTTGTCTTGTAAATATTTGTAATGCGTCGAAGCGCGCAATTCTATATCGATTGCAACTTTGAAATAATTTCTTTTCTTAAATTTTTAATATTCTTAAACATATATTGTGCGACGATATTATAAGTTATTATCGACTTTTTAATAATAGTATATTTGCGTTTGTTTATCTTTAATAAAGTGTTAAATATCGAACTTTCTATTATTAATACACTCTTGTGTCTAATTATTAGTTTAATTTCTATTTAATGCAAATAAATTCTTTATCTTAACTTTAAGTTTAATTAAATTCTTAATATTCTAATATTTGATTTAACAATTATTTCGTATTTTATTAGCGTTATATCAACGCTTATATTAAATCTCTTTAAAGTTCGCAAAAAATAAATCAATTTATGCTTCTTTTTTGCGAACTTGAACTCGTAACTTTGTGTTTATTGCTTGCATTTGTTGTATATTTAACTTCGCATTCTATAATTACGTTCGATTAATTTCTTATACGTTAATATGTTAACGTTGTTTACGAAATTCGTAATGCTAATTCGCAATTTAATGTTATTGTATATCTTTAATGAATTCGCATTATAAAACAAATATAAGATTAAAAAAAAGAGTTTTGCGATATATTTACGTTCGCATTGCGCTTCTTTATTATGTAATCGTTTATAATTAAGATAATACAACGTTTCTTTAGAAAATTCTCTACTTATTTGAGCAAACAAATAGAAACTCGTCTCTTCTTTATATTGTAAAGCAATCGAATATACGACACATTATTAAATGCGTCTAATACATCAAGATCAAGTAAAAATAATATTTTCTTCTTTTGATTGCTTTATATTGTGTAAATCTTTTTCGTAATTAATTGCAACGTCGTGTTGAGTTAACGTTACTTTCTAGCTCTTATTTGTGTATTCGATAAAGTATTGTGCGTCTTTACAACGTAACAAAGACGCTTCAATATTATCGACTTTAGTATCTTATTTAACATATTTAATAACGCGATAAGTTTAAAGAATAACAACTTAGAATAATTCTTTTTTCTCGATTTGCGCAATATTATTATAACTGTCTTTTTAAAATAAAACGATTGCACTTCTTTCTTAATGTATCTATTAAATAAAGATTTTATTTAAAATAAAACAATACGAATTAATTGTCGCAACGTACAATTAATTATATCGTTAATTTTTGATGTTTTGTCAAAAATTGTCTTCTATATTGCTCTTATTACTTTGCGCTTTGATATTGTCTTGTTGTCTTCTATAGAAGTCGAATAAGAAAATTTGTTCAAATTGTTTATTAAAATTGTAAACAAAAAAGAAAAAGAAAATTAAAATATTGTTTCGATCTTGTTCTTTGATGTCGTCGCGATGTTCGTATTAATTTGTAATAATAATATAATAAACCTAATTAACATTTTTGTTGTCGCATTTTTGATTTACTTTGTTATTTCGAAAAGATTCTTAATAATATTTTTCGAAGTTTTTATTTATTTGCGAAATTTGTCTCGTTTGTATTTCTTTAAAATCTTGTTCTTTTTGTTGCATACTTAAACGTACGTTATTTACTTACTAAAGATGCAATATTATCAACGTAATTTTCTAATTTCTTTGATTATCTTTGTGCACTTTGTTGTTTATTCGAGTTTAACTCTTTTATGTAATCTTGTTTACAAAATAAAGTCTTCGATAATTTTTTTTAAAGTATCGAGTAACTTTGTCGTATATTTATTGATGTCGTTTCTTTTTATTAAATTGTTTAATATTAATTCGAATAATAAATCTCTTAATATGTTGTCAAACTTTGTTAAGTTTATAACCTTTTAATTCTGTTTAAAACAATGTTAAAACTTCTTTTACATTCGAAAATTTAGCATCGTTCTTATCGAAAAATAATCGAATAAGTTTTTTATCTTCTTGTTTATATCGCAATATATTAATCGATTTGTTATTTTTTTATAATAAATAATAAGTTGATCGTAATTTAAGCGTCTTAATAATCTTTTGTTATAATTTCTTAAAAAAGAGTTAATATTGCGTCAATTGCGCACATTATATTTAACAAATTCTTTAAAAGCAAATGTTGTTTAAAATAGAAAAAATTCGTTCAAAAGAAATAATACAAATTGAAATCTCTTATAATAATACTTTTGTCTTACATGCGCAAAGTTAATTTTATCGTTAAAAAATTGCTTTTGTCGATTATCTTATTATAATTATTTGAGAACAAGTTACAAACGTTATAAACGTTAACAAGATTATATCTTATATTGTTATTGTTAAAACACATAATTGTAACGTTATTATTTTTATATCTTTAAAATATTATGTATTATATTAGCTATTACTATTAATGCGTTTGTTAACGTAAAAACATATTCTTTTGCCGTTATTTACAAGCGTAAAGTGTGCGCATCTCGAATTGTATATCTTCGTCTTAACATAATATTGTTACAATTCTTGTATTATTAATATATTGTAATTTTGTATCTTATTCTTTTAAAGCAATGCAATTATTATTTTACTTCTTAATTTGTAAACGTTATACTATAATATTCTAAGCTTGTTTTGTGTTTTTATTAAAGTTGCTTCGTATAATTCTTAATATTAATATTTATTAAATTTTGCGTCTTCTGCGTAAAAGATATGTTCTATAATAATATTATTGTTATCTTGTCGTTATTATGTTTTATTAAAACAAACTAATTATTTAACAATTTATTAAAGCGTCTTTTCTTAATTAATTATTAAATTACGTTCTTTTTTGTTGTTATACGAATATTTTGCTTGCAACTTGTTTGCGTCGAATAATCAATTATTATTGTCTTGCGTTTTGTTTTTTTCTTCGATATCTAATTGAATGTTGTTGCGTTCTTGGAAGTTATTAAAGTAATTGTTGTTTTGTTTATTCTTATCGCTTTAACGACGTAATACAATAACTTTGTCTTTGTTGTCTTTTTTATTCTTAGTTTTTCGCTCTATCTTTTAGAGCACTTAAAATCGAATGCTTTGTAAATACTATTGCAAACGTCGCACTTTTATTTTAATAAATTTAATTAATGCGAACATTAATCGAAGCAATAATCTCGCGCATAATAAACGTATTGCTGCTTGTTTTTGCATTCGTATATTAAGTAATTATACTTCTAATATTTTATGAATTGCTTTATTTTGCAATTTGTATTATAATATTTTGCTATCTTAATATTTAACTTATAAATTACTTTAAATTAAATTAACTTGTTTATCGTCTTTGCGCAATTTACTTATATTACGATAGAAACGTATTTCTTTTTGTTACTCTTTCTTGTAAGTTAAATTGTCTTATTAATCTTTAATTCTTAATATATAATCTTGCATAATCTTTTTATTGTTTTTGTTCTTTTTTTCTTTATATTCTTGAGCATACTTTTTATTCTAATGTTGTATATTATTACTTTTGCGCGTTTACAACGCAAAATTATCGCGATAAATACGTTTTTAACTTAGAAATTACTTAATTTTAGAATTTTCTTGTTGCACTTATTATTAACTTTGAAGACTATTATCTTTTTAAAGCGTTTTATTCTTTATTTTTTTTTGCGTATTTAGTATATTAACAATGTCTAAGTCGCGCGTTAACGCAATTACTTTTATTGCGTTTATCTTATATATTCTTTTTTGTCTCTTTCTCTCTCTTAATTTACATTATTAACTTTATCTCTTTGATTAATTGTCGCTTCAAAAATGCTTGTTTAACGTTTATTTTAATTGTTGTTTATGTAACTAATAACAAGCTTTGTATTATGCTTGTTTATATGTTTGCATTTTGTGTGTTTTTTTTAATTTTTTTTACTTTTTCTAGTCGATTTGTCGTCTTTTTTAATTTTTTTAACACAAAAATTATATCGATTTGTCTATTTTTCGCGAAGAATTTGTTGAACTTGCGCGTAAACTTCTTGACAAAAATCCATTACTTAATTAACGTTATTATCGAAATTATTTCGAATACGTTTTTTTTTTAAATTTATAAAGCTTCTTGATTTTTATTATTTTTGCAATAATCTTTGTCGCAATTTGTAATAAGTTGCGTTAAGACACATTAAGAACGTCTTAATTACTCGTCGACGTCGCGTTGATTACATTTATTTAATTTTGACAATCGAAATAAATCGTAAACGTTATTGTTAGTAAGATCTTCTCTCTCGTCTCTTCTCGTATAATAAGATAGTATAATATCGATTTTCCAAGTTGTTTCTTTTCTTTCTTGTCGAATTGCTCGTTTAGAATATTATTTGTTCTTTAGCTTTATCTTTAGACCTTAACAACTCTTAATAATTAGTTTTTATCTATTCGCGTTAATAATTATATATTTGAAATCAATAATATTAATTTTAAGTAACAACTTTGTTTTTAGATTTTTTATAATATAAACTTTTTAACAAAAGTAAGCAACAATTATTCTATTGTCTATTTTGTCTTCAAAATATATTGAAAGTCAAAAATAATTATTAATTAAATATTTGTTGTTTCCAATATTGGGCATAAATATAATAACACTAAATTGTTTTGTAAGATACTTTAGTCTTAAGTTATTAGAAAAGTTATTGTTAATTAGTAATATAATATTTTTGTTGTCGACACAAACAATATACAAGATATTTTCTTATAAAAATGTTATTTAATATATCGCATAATATTAATATCTAAAAGTTAATTTATTTTAACGCAATAATAAAGCATCTAATTTAATTAACTCTAAGCTTGTAAGATTTATTTTAACAAAAACAAAATTGACATAAAATATTTTAATAAATTTTCGATAATACATTTTGTTGTATTTGTTTTTAATATATTAAAAAAGCTTATTTCTTGATAAAAAAATTAAGACATAACATTTGTACTTAAAGAATTAAGAAAAAGATATTAACGTTAACTTAATATATATTGTATTCGTCTAATAAGTCGCTTTTTGTAACAAGTCAATTATATAAATAATTGCTAATGCTTTCTTTTCAATATAATATATTTCTTTCGATTAACTATTAGCGACATAATATGTTATTATATTTGCACAAAAGTCGTTATAATAATTTGTAAAGTCTTCGAAAAATATAAAGTAATAAATAAATTTTATATATTTTGCAAAATTTGCGTAATGTATTGTTACAATAAGAGTTTAATAAATTGTTATTTATTCGTAGTCGTTCTAATAGTTATTGCGATAATTTTCGCAATATTTATCTTAATAATTGTTTTAATTTCGTTGTGTATTATCTTGTTTGTCTCTTGTCTTTTAATTTTGATAATAAAAGTTCTTGCTCTAATTGTTTGCAAAAGAATTTATTGTTATTATAATTGCAAGTCTTGCAGAAGACTTTAATATCTAAAATTGTATTAACATCTATTATATTAATTGACGAAAATGCTTGTTAAAATCTTGTAAGTTTTGCATAAATTGTTTAAGATATTTGTAATTTGCAAACTATTATCGAAAAGAATACGCGTAATCGAATTACTTATAAAAGAGCATACAAGAAAAGTAAATTAAACAATATATATATAATATAGACTAACAAACAATTTGTTCTTTTAATTGTTTATCTAATTAATTCGAATTTTGTTAATTAGAGCAATAAGCAAATATTATCTTTTATATCTCGCGCTTTGCGTTAAGTTTCTTAATAAAGTTCTAAAATAATATATAAGCAATAAATATAGATTGATCGTCGGGCCAAGTTATGATATCACCCCTTTGACTCGACTCGACGCCAAGATTGGGTCGTGACGATTTTTTGGAATCGAATCACTCAAAGTAGTTTAGCGCGAAGCGCGCTAAACTACTTATAGTAATCGACTAAACTACTTTGAGCGATTCGATTCTTCGAATTTTTTTGACTCGAGTCTTGGCATTTGCACGTGACATTTCTGGGTTAGCGCGACTAGTCTAAATTAATATATTAACAATAAAACGCAATTTTATCTCAAGTTAATTTTATGTCTAGATTAATTGCTTTTAAATTTCTTCAATATTTGTTAATTGCGCATAAAGAATAATATTTTGCAAATATTTTGTAATTTTTCGTTTGTTTTTAGTATTTTTAACAATAAAGATCTTTGATATTAACTTGTTAAACGTTTTGCTAATTCTTATTTTAAAGTAATTTTGCAATTTATTGATAAAATTCAAAAAAACTAAATTTCGAAACGTTCGACATTTAAAGTTGTTTATCTTTTTAAAATATTACATTATAACAAAGTTACAAAGACAAAAAGAGAGATTGTCTCGAACAACAACTTTGTTAACAATGTATACATAATTATTTATATGTTTAACAAAGATAAAGATTTCTCTATATATTGTTTAACTTATAACTATTTAAAGCGTCTAAATAAAAAAAGTCTAAATTAGACGTCTTAAATCGACTAAAAGATATATTTATATTTTCTTATAAAGATTTATTAAAATGTCTAGAAATGCGACAAAAATTAGTCAATTTATTTTAAGACAAATATTATATCTACTTTACGAGAAAGTGTTAATCTTTTTTACGTAATATAGTTTGCAATTAATTTAAATCGAAGATTGTAAAAAGTAAAGTTTATTTAAAAGTTGCAAAATTAAGTTGCAAAATCGAAGTTTACTCAAAGATTATAAAATTAAGTTGCGAAAACAAAGTTTATTTAAAAGTTATTAAATTAACTTAAATATTAAAAGATTGTTAAACAAGTTCTTGCTATTGTTACAAGTCTATATTATTACGTATAATTGTATTCGATTAAGTTAGCAAAGAATAAGTAGATTAAGTATTTAATTATAAGATATTAAGTTTAATATCTTGTTGTTAATTGTATTAAGCATATTGTTTAGCGTCAAATAAGTTGAAAAATTGTAAATTGTACAATTGCGCGATAAAGTTAAATTAATTAAATTGTTGTCAATTATTTTGCAAAAAATTGTTAGAGCGTAAATTTATTATTCTAAATCTATTGTTTATTTCGAAATTCGTTCAATTAATTCTAGGTTAACAACGACAATTTATACTATCTTTCTTAAAAGAGAAAGCTCGCTTTTGATAATATAGATTGTTAACATTTATTAATATATTTTTGCGCAATTTATTGTTATTTAATTTGTCAATCTTGTTATTTCTTAACTTGTCGAAAAAGTTAATTATTAACTATTTAATTAAAAACGCAAATAAAATAGAAGATGCAAATAAAAAAACAAGACTTAAAATACTTAAGAACGCAAATCTATTTCGTTAAACGACAAGAACTTTGTCGAGATGCTTTAAAACAATAATTAAATTAAAAGATTCTAGATCTAGAATATTATTAAGATAGACGTTTAGATTCTTTTGCTTAAATTGTTTGTTTTAATACTTAAATAATTGTTTTGCTAATAACTCTAATAATGTCTTTAAAATAATGTTGTTTAATATAAAAAACAATAATGTTTTTAAAATAACAACGTTAATTGTAACAAATTATAATATTTTCGAAATCTAATAATTAAGAACAATAATTAAGAATATTTTTATTAAAGATTAGTTGTAAGTTATAACAAATAATGATTTCTTTATTAAGACTTTGTTGTTAATTGTATTAAGTAAAGTTATCTATTATATTCTTTCGAACTTATTAATTATTTGTTTAAGTAAAGTTTTATCTAGATTGATCGTCGAATCGAGAATCGATATTAACTTTTTGACTTGACTCGAATATTTGATATCAACATCGTAACTTGATCCAAATATTCGATATCAACATCGTAATTCGACTCGATATCGACTCGATTTCTAACTCGATTCAAGTCATCGACTTGAATCGCCAAGCAATCGAAAATGTCGTCATAATGTCAAGAATTTCTATTTTTGAATCTATTACGTCACGACTTTCGAGAGATCTATGCGCCAAGAACGAAACAATTTTCTTCTTTATTATCTTCTCGTCATTTGCATTATCCTATTGCATTATCTACTAAGCGTATTGTCTCGCTATATACATTGATTATGCACTTTTTCGAACAAATGTGTCAACGAAATTGTTGTTCGAACATGCACTTTTTTTGATAACAATGAAGCTAATCGAGAGATTATAATAATCTTAAACTAGTTATTACACAAACATCAAAGAAATCAAATGCATTACTTAATTGCATTACTATGCAACATTTTAAGAAAAAAATTATAAGATTCAACACACAATTTATGTCTACAAATTCTACTACTAAATCGCTTCATGTCTTGGCGAGTTGAGTTAAGAATTCGAGTCGATACTCGATATTAACATCGTGACTCGACTTGAATACTTGATATCAACATCGTGATTCAAATCGACTTTTCGATATTAAAATCTTGACTCGACTTGGGTCTTGATGGGTCAAGAACTTGGCTCGAACTCGATGATTCGACCCGACGCGATCAATCTAGTTTTATCGATTGCTTATTTAACTAGTCAAATTTGTTTATCTTTATTAGATTAAGCAAATTAAGTAAAACAATAAGTTCTATTTATTAATTCGAATAAAGACAAATAAAGTAAAAATTTGAAGAATTTCTCGACTTTTAGTTTAGTTAACTTACTAATACAAGAAATATATTAATATTTAATAATGTAAAACTACAAAATTTAATAAGTAAAAGCAAAAAGAACAAGATTAATTAATTTAACTAAGAAAGATATCTTAACACAATTAGATAAATACTTGCAAAAGATAGATTTGCTAACTCTAATATAATAATCTAGTATCTAATAATTGCAAAAGATAGACAAATATTAACTTTATTACAATAATTTAATATTTAGTAATTACTAAAAACAAATAGATGTTAATTCTAATACAATAATCTAGTATCTAGTAATTGCAAACTATAAACAAATATTAACTTTAATATAATAATTTAATATCTAGTAATAAATGTAAGATTAAATAAGAGAATTAACAATTAATGTCGTTTGTCTAAATTAGATAAACAATTAACTCGAATTATATATTAAAATTATTATTTGCTAGATAAAGAATAATAACTAGATAGACAAAACAATTAGATAAGATAATTAAGCAATATGAAAAGATACGCAAGTAAACAAAGCAAACATCTATAATAGTTATAAAGATAATTCTCTAAGAACTAAGTTAACAATCAAATTATACTTGATTGTTTAAGAGCAAACATTATTAATAAGTATTAAACATTCTTTTGTTATTTAACAAAAATATTAGATACAAATCTTGTAACAATCTACTAACAAGAAAATAGAAAAGAATATATATCTATATAGTATTACTATAAACAAAAAACTAATTCTTTTATTTTTATTGTTTATTTATTGTTTATTTTTTACAAGATTTTCTAAATTAAATAGATAATTATTGTCTATTTATTATATTTGCTAACAAAGAAATAGAGAAAAATATATATATCTAAATAATATATAATATATCTATCGATTAAAAATATATTTTTCTCTACTTTCTTTCTTTATTTGTTTAAAACTTCTTGTATTACTATAACTAATAAATTTGTAAATCTAGAACAACTCTAGAATCTTTATTTACTATTTTTTTCTAATAAAAATATTTAAATCTTCTTTATATACAATGTTTTTTAAACTTATACTTGATTTAACATCCCTAAGAATCTATGCGAGATTTATATACTTTTGCGATTTTTAAATCTAATTAATCACAAATAAACGAGCAACATTAGCGTTTACTTGTCTAATTATAATTGATTAGAATTTGCAATCGCAATTTCGCTCGTAATGCGTCGTTATAATAACATCGCATCTTCGTCTTCTATATCGTGATATTCGTAATACAAGAAAATTCTTTAAACAAGAACTCTATAAATTTAAGAGAAATTTAAACATTATTAACAATGTCGTTGTTTAAAACTATTTTAGTAAGTTAGTAAACAAAATTATTTGTATTATCGCGATAGCAAATCTTGCTTTGTTTAGTAATTGTCTTAAATTTATAGTATTAGTTTTTTGTTACATTTGAGTTCTTTTTTGTTGTTATATCTAACATATTAGAAGAACGTATTTGACGATTATGCGTTCTTGATTGCATTCGTACGTGCTCGTCGTAATATCAAGAACATGACGTTTGCATAAAAATTAATTAAAGTCGATTTTGCTCGTTCTTAGTTAAACGAGAAATAAATTATATAATTTAAGACAATCGAAGTGCAATTGCATATATTTATGCGTGACACTTAATATAATCTTGCGATATTTTGCGTTATTCTTGTCTCTTAATTATTTGCGTCGTTACTTTTTTTGAATCTTATCTTAAATAAGTGCTTTTTTAATAGCAAGTTCGTTCGTTATTTGATCAACAAAGAAAAGAAGCTATTTGTACGTCTTGTTAACAATTTTGTTCGCAATCTTATTGTTTCTTATACTCTTATATTTCGATATTCAATGTAATTTTAATATTGTCTTGCAATATTAAATTATCTCGTACGCGTTTTGTGTGCGTCTTAATCGTATTTAATTCGATGTCAATTTTATCTCTCTTATAATCTTAATTAAGACTTGACTATCTAAGTATATTTTGTAAATTTGTTCTTTCAAATTAGTAATCGCTTTGCAATGCTTCGTCAATTTCTTTGTCGCTCTTGTAAGTTTTTCGAGTTTGTTGTAATAAATTAATGTTACGTCGACGTTCTTAAGACGCTTTTTAATATCTTAATTTGCTTCGATTAAGATTGCGATAACGTTCTTGTTGCGTTCGCTCTTGTTAGAATAAATTCGTTAATATAAATTTGAGCGATTTGCGTTATATTTTCTTTTGACAACTTTCTTACTATAGACAATAATTATTCTAGAAGACTTTATTTATAAGATCGCAATATATAATTGCTATCGCAAAATCGTTGTTAACTTTAACATTGTTCGCATCTATCTTTTCTTAAATTGCAAAAATATTATTCTTAGCTTTAACTTTCGTTCTTTTTTCGATATTAAATCGATGCGTATACGTAGTATCGTTATATCAATAATCTTTTTAAATTCTTGTACATTTATAATAGTTATAGATCTTTGTATTAATTTCTCTAGATAAATGTTAATAGAAAGCACGTTAATTTTAATTTGTAAGACTTTCGTAAAAGTTGTCTTGTAGACATTGATAATGCGACGAAGCGTTTGTTCTTTTATAAATTGCAACTTTGTAACAACTTCTTTCCTCGCATTCTTAATAGTAGACGAGATATATTACGTAACGACGTTATATGCTATTATAAGCTTCTCTACTTTATATATAATTAATATAATAAAAGCTTATTAATACAAAGTTATAAGTAGATATTAGAAAATAAAAGTTTTATATCTAAAAGATTAACTTTCTAGATATTTTGCTATTAGTAACTAATAATATTTAAATAGATTTTAAAAAAGTTAAATAATAATTGCTTAAATTATCTCTATTAATTTAAACAAAATACAATTTTTCTTAGATTTTTGTAATTTCTATCGATAATTCTAAAACAATTTCTTGAAAACAATTTGTTTATATTAAATCTTATACAAAGAAATATTTTCTTTATAATCTATTCTCTTTATAAGCAATTAGTATTTTAATACTATTAAATATATATAAGATTATACTACTTAAAACAAAGATCTTAATATAGAAAACTATATTAGAGAAAAAGTTCTTTAAACTATATTAATAACAATATTGTATATTAATATAATAATAAGATCAACGAGAGAACTATCTATACGTAATGCTAGCTACGAATCTATTAATATTGCGATATTCGATAAAGTTAAATGTTTTTAGCATCGACAAACAAGACGTTCGCAAACGTTCGATACAATCGTTACAACGAATCGATCGATTAAATTATGAAGACAACAACAACATTAATTATTACTATTACTATTATCTCGAATTTCTCACGTATAATAAGATACGTATAATCAAGAGCACGCAAAATTATCTATAATTATTATTATTTACTTCTTGTACGCATTAATTGTCGTTACGATAATTGTTACATCATAATTACGAAAAACGTGTTTTAAAATATTGCAAAAAAGTCCCAAAACGTTGTGCGTATAAATTTAGAAAAACTAGAAAAAAGTTATACACGCGTATACTACATAGACAAAAGATTAAAAGTTTCTATTGTACATAAATTAATTGCGTTGAAATTACGTGTTCTAATTGATCGCAATCGTCTTTTGCCTTAATTATGTATACGTTTAATCGCACATTCGAAGCTAAACGATAAGAAGTTTCGTTTATCTTAATAGACAACAATAAAAACATTCAATTTTGTCGAAAGCAACGTCTTCGCTACGTCTTGAATTGAAAGCGCTACGTATATAAATGTACGAAAAAAAGTTAACATTAAGTTTAAGTATTAAAATTATATAAACACAAATACAAGTACTACGCATCAAGAAATGATCTTTATATAATCGCAATCTACAAAGAGAACTTATACGTAAATTCTTGAAGCTCTCGTTTTTAATATACAAAAGTTTAAGAGTTTAAGATTGTCGAACAATATACAAGATTTTCTTTTGTAAATTATAAATCAATATTGTTTTTACAATTCTTATAAAGAATTTTCTTGTACAAGAATATCACAATAGATGATTTTTAATATTGAAGCGTCGCGATTTGGATTTGAAAATCTAGTCGCGCAAAAAAATATAAGACTCGCATAGACTTCTAGAAGTGTTGAATCAAATATAAATTAGAAAAAAAATATATATATAATAATAAAAGAAATCTTTATTTTTCTTTCTTTTTTGTTGTTAAGTGTATGCAGTCTTAGACTATATTACTATATAATCTATATATATTAGACTAGTATATTACGTAATTCTGTCTACGCTACTACTATTGTTATATATAGTATGTTAACCAATTCTAGTACTCGCTAGCACAGAAAGGAGTGCACAGATTACGTGAGATAACATCTATACCTTGAAGAGTACGAGCATTATGTGACGGAATGAACCGAATCTTTCGAGAGCTCCATCATACCTTCTCTCGAAGGATGTATATCTCCATACGGTCTGTGACTGCAATAGTGGTCTTCTTGCTTCCTGTCAACAATTCGCTAAGTGCCTAGGCATACCGTGATTTAGCGTCTATGGTGCGAGGCGGCAGAATCTATCCTTGATCGGATCGGAGGTGGGAGCCTCCGCTTCCAGGCGCGAACTTGTACACTACGGTCACTTTTGGCCTCCTGACAAATTCACTACCGCCAGTCAGAAGCACAGAGGTATCTGTTCCATGCCTTAAGCATGCGAGAGTACAACGCATAGAATAGGAAGCCTGAAAAATTCCCATAGGGAGAATGTGGCCATTTGAATCTCAGATGTTGTTAACGAGTATGGGACCATCATAGAAGTAATAGACAGTAAGTTTGCTCAACGCTGGTATAATCAAGCAGTGAGAAAACAGGTGAATGGACTTTCGAACAAGAAGAGAAGCAGCGAGGCCACCCTTACTCACCTTAGTATTTGGCATCAGGCAGTAGAGGGCTGTCAAGGAGGGTTTATAGTCCACTAAGAGGAACTTCCACCGATGCAAATAGTGGTTGACTGCTGTTTCACGCAGGCCGGATCGTGAGCATCAGCGGAGCGATAAGAGTTAGGTACCTGCATGTTGTAAGGTACAGTATCATTAAGGTAACATCGTTCATGGTAATTTACCATTCCCAAATGATCCAAGCGTCACGCACATTAGCGCAGATAAACTCCGATACAGAGTCAGGTCCCTGGTCTAAGTAGTCCAAAATCTTTTGCAATTCACTTCTGGTGGGGCCTCAGTGAAACATCCGCCCAAACGCACCTGTTAACTCGCTCTGGCATGCTCACTGCAGCAGGCCTTGATATCAGCTCATGTGGCAGACTTCAGGTACAATCAGCACTGGCTGTTTCCCAGCAGGTGGCGCCACCTACTGACCGAAGCTTTTGTCTACACACATTATTGACTGGACATAGTCTAACGCTGTCTACTACCTTAACGATGCTTTGACATTCCCACGTCGAGCATTCCGCAGCAAAACCCAGCTGAGTGAATCAAGCCTCACAGTCGTGTAGATTTAATGGTATCTATGACCGACTTACCGTCTGGCTGCTATACCATGTACACCTGATTGCCCAAGTCGAAGGTCACCATACAAGGTTTACGAATGATACCAGCAATTTCGGCTTTGTCATAGGCATCTGCCGCGTAGGAGAGCCACTGTTGCAAGCACTTTGAGCACCTTGCTGGGCCTCGCGCCATTCCTGGCGGGTGAAAAGCACGCTTGGAGAAATCTACGGCGACGACTTACCAGACTACATCTTCAGCGACCATGGCTTGGCAACCGGAGATGGGGCCTTTGCAGCAACTAGCAGGCTACCTGAAGGACTCCCTAACTCCGCGCGATCATCTTGCACAAAAAAATGCAACACAGGTCAGCTATTGGACCTTTGAGGATTTGATCCCAGGTCTGCTTCGCAGATATCAACTTTGCTGACTCTCTGTACAGATGCTGGCTCAAGCGCAGTCCTCTCCAGATTTTACGAATTACCTGACGTACATATTCGCCCATGGACCTCTACTAAGAAACGTCAACCTCAAAGCGGATGAAATCGTGCTTGTGCGCAGTTCAGCGGCCTTGTCCTTGAAGAACAGTGTTAGATCATCGTACAAAACAATATCTGGAGAAGCGCAAGGCTATATCAAAGCCTCGGCACTTGCTACCCTGCAGGATCCCAATCCACAAATCAGGAACTTTGCCGGTACGGTGATTACGGAAGTGGTACAACGTGGGGGAGTTCTTGGTTGGCCAACATTGCTGCCTGAGCTTCTTTCGCTTGCCGGCAATAATAATGGGGACACTTCCCCAGAAGCTCAAGAAGGTGCAGGCAGCGCGCTTGCAAAGGTTTGTGAGGACAATAAAAAAGTTCTGGGGAAAGAATACCAAGGGCAACGCCCCTTAGATTTTATCTTTCCCAAGCTGCTCGAGATCACAGCTAGTCAGCTACCTAAGGTACGAGCTTCTGCGTTGGCGAGCGTTAACGCCTTCGTTCCGGAAAAATCTTCTGCGGTTTTGACTTCGATGGACCCACTGCTTGCGCACCTTTTCCGTCTTGCAAGCGATCCTAACAACGAGGTACGGCAAAAGGTCTGTCACTGCTTCGTCCAGCTTGTCGATGTTAGACCAGAAAAGCTTCAGCCACACATGGAAGGCTTAGTAGATTACATGGTCCTCCAACAGCGAAATACCGAGGATCCAGGACTAGCATTAGAGGCGGCAGAGTTCTGGCTTTGTGTTGGCGAGAACAATCAGATGTGCCCCGCACTACGGCCATACTTGGACAAGATCGTTCCGATTCTTCTGGAGAGTATGGTATATGATGAGGATGATATCATCCGCTTCGAAGGTGATGCAGATGACGCAGAACAGGAAGACCGAGCCGAAGACCTGAAGCCGCAGTTTGCCAAGTCAAAGAACGTCAAAGCCGCGTCTACCTTGCAACACGGAGTGAACGGGGTGGATTCCACAGGAGCCGGCTCTACTGTACCAACAGATGACGACGGCCTGAGCGAAGGTGAAATTGAGGATGATGATGATGATGGTGGAGAAGACGTCGAAGAAAGCTGGAACTTGCGCAAGTGTTCTGCTGCCACACTCGATGTACTAGCCTCCAACTTCCATGACGCCGTATTCACCATCACGTTGCCGTACCTAAAGGACAATTTACGACACCACGATTGGCCATATAGAGAAGCCGCTGTTCTCGCGATTGGAGCTGTAGCCGATGGATGTATGAGTGCAGTCACGCCTCACCTGCCAGACCTAATACCGTATCTGATCTCGTTGCTTGACGACGAGATAGCTGTGGTAAGAGTCATCACTTGCTGGACCTTGGGGCGATACTCAGCTTGGGCTTCCCATCTGCAGAGTCCGGAGGACAAGAAGCGCTATTTCGAGTCCATGATTGAAGGCATTCTCAATAGAATGCTTGACAGAAATAAACGAGTGCAGCAATCAGCGGTATCCGCTTTCGCGACCTTGGAGGAGAAGGCGACCTCCGAATTGACACCGTATTGCACACCCATCATACAGCAGATTGTGCGTTGCTTTCAGCGCTACAAGGATCGAAACATGCTTGTGCTGTACGACTGTGTACAAACACTAGCCGAGCACGTTGGTTCAGCATTGGCAAAACCTGAAATCATAAATCTGCTGATGCCGGCGATCATCGACCGCTGGACTAAAGTTTCAGACCAAGCCCAGGAGCTCTTTCCGATGCTTGAATGCCTCTCCTACGTGGCCACCGCTTTAGGCGATTCCTTCGCTCCTTTCGCGATTCCGATCTTCCATCGCTGCATAAGTATTGTTCACCAGAACTTAGAGGCTTACGCTTTGGCTGTCAAGTATGACGGGATGGACAAGCCGAACAGAGACTTTCTGGTCACCAGTCTAGATCTTCTCAGTGCCGTCATCCAAGCGTTAGATAGCCCAAAGAGTGGGGAGCTTGTGACATCTTCGCAGCCGACATTTTTCGATCTACTGATGATCTGTATGGAGGATCCAAATAACGACGTACGGCAGTCGTCATACGCCTTGCTTGGCGACTGCGCCGTCAAAGTGTTCCCGCAACTACAACCTTTCCTTCCGTCGCTACTTCCAATGTTGATCATACAGCTCGATTTGGACGCTATTTGCGACGAGGATATCGACTCGGATTTTGGAGTTATCAATAATGCGTGTTGGTCGTGTGGTGAGATAGCTATGAAAGAAGGATGGGCCATGGCTCCGTACGTTGAAAAGCTATACTATCGTTTCATCGCTATCCTCAGCAACACCGAAATTCCACAGTCTGTTCATGAGAACGCTGCCATTGCCTTGGGGCGCCTTGGTGTCAATTGTTCTGATGCCCTGGCCCCTCACTTGGGAGAATTTGCCCAATCATTCCTTCAGATTACTAGACCAATTGACGATACAGACGAGAAAGGAGCTGCCATATTAGGCTTCAACTTAACCGTGGAGAAGAACCCCCTAGCAATGGAAACTTGTTTGCTTGATTACTTCAGAGCGTGTGCTGCGGGGTCGAAGATCAAACACGGACAGCAAAAGATCGAGAGTTCCTTTCAACGAGTAAGTCGTGTCAAGAGTGGTCCATTTTGAAACCACTAATAAATGTTCTCCAGAATTTGGTGGGTTACAAGGCGTTGATACCAAATTTCGAAGCCTTCATCGCTCAACTCCCTTCATCTGACCAGCAGACATTGCGGACTAAGTATAGCATCTGACCCATCGCTCTTAGCATTCCAAGGCGATCTTGGGACACATATCGAATCTAGCCGCATATCGCTTTCGGCAAGCGGCAAGCGAAGAAAGCAGTCTGGCATGAACAATGCTCGACTCCGATAGTTCGGTCAAACCATGTTGACCGTGTGAGCTAGGAAGGTGTTGATACAGAATCCGTTCGAGCAAACGGGCAGTTGCATTCTTGGTGTTTCCATGACTTCACGAGTGAGCGTTTTATCGTGGAGCACGCCGGTGTAGGGAGGATATTGGCATTCCATAGCATCCACAGCTTGGCGCTTGGTTTCTTGCGGGATAGCAACTAACACAGGTGGGAATTGCCTACGGGCCGTGATGATCGGACTGCAGAGATCATAAGGAGCATAGCAATCTTGAAGCTTACGAATGGCGGTGGACATAATACGATCTGACGGCCTCCCAGAACAATGCATGTGCGGCCCGACAGTTAGTCGAGACGTGCATAAAGAGTGCCACGAATGCAACAACGTCTATATCACCTTTGCAAGACCGATCTGGTCCAGTTGTTATTTAGGGGCGTGCAAGCAGCGGTGGAGTGGTGTCCAAGGCCGAGGAATGCGGCTTAACCGCATCACAGAGTGTGTTTGCCCATGAGTCGAAAATGATTTGCACGCCTGTGCGTGCATGCATCCGTCCCGATCTCGAATGATCGAATCTGTCCCGCTAGATGCAAGTATCTTGCTTCTCTTCCTTGCCTCATGGCCATGACCCGGTTCCACTGCAGATATCTAGCCTTGCAGATGTCCTTGCCGTCCCTCACCACTCCACCAGCCTATACTCGCCGTGCAGCGTTGGAGTCGGCCTAGATGGGAGTAGGTCGACGGGATAGAGTCGCATCGATGCTAGAGAGTAGTGGATTGAAATGTACTTTAGTGATCTCACCGAGCATGTCCCCTTGCCAAGGTTCAGCTACTGCTATTTTTACCGCACCGGCAGGATGCATCAGCAGAATGTTCCCTTGGGCTTCGATGGCATCTGCCTCTGCAAAGCACGAGACCCTTGCCCATCCAGGGCGTGATAAAGTTGGACGCATTCGATTAGCAGCATCTTCTTCCCGGGCTACATTCTCACCCCATGAAGGCTCAAGATTGGGAACAGTAATCAATAATCATCGTTGCTCCCGTCATCCACCGTGAAGTGCCATCAGACTGCACATATCTGCATCCTCAATCGCTCTTGTGGTCACTCCTCACATCGATTACTCACACTACAATGCCTTACTTCCTGCCTTCATACCTTTTGCAGCCCGGCCTTGAAGCTCTGTGCTTGGGGAGAAGGCCCTCTGCGAAAGCCACCAGACAAAAAATTTGTCCCAATTGAGGAACATTGCATATATGGCTTTTGCTACAGACCCAATGGTAAGACGACACAGAGGACGAGGAGACAGGTATGCAATCGATTAAGCAGTTGGGGGGAAGGACGTGGATCTTTTAATAGAACAGCCCCAATGGCAGTCGGCTTGTCAGCAGATGGCGCATCATACACGGCAGCCCATTGGCCCTTGAGCCACGAGCGGCTCCTGCGCCCTGCGACCACCAAGGCCTCGGCGAAGTCTTCCATCATCGTTACAAGGCAAGAGAATGGACACCTGATTACTTCGTATCCTCTCTATTGCATACGCCCACATTGTACAGCTCAGCACGTTGGCAAGCGCTCCATGAACGGAGGCGCAAGCGATATTGAATTCCGGACCCCTCGTCGACAGAGGCTGAAGGTTGTGGAGCTCGAGGTGCATCAGCGGCCAGTACCGAGCCAACGGTCGCAGCAGGAACATGGGGATCTGAGAGGAGCACCATCGTACCTGGACACTAGCGTTGAGGCTGTACAGCACAGAAAGGCGGAGAGCTTGGGGCTTGGGGCCAAGAAGGCGCCTCGCTTAACCCTGCCGGGACTGCCAACAGCATGTTTGCCCACACCGGCCCTAGGCGAGTTTTCGATGGGAAGGCCTATCCTGGAGGCCGACTGTCCAAAGGTGCAACGTCGACATATGGATGGCAAGGCCAACAGCAATGCAAAAGGTGGTGCTAGCAGCGTTCAACCGTCCAAGAATTTCCTGAAGCAAGGATCATGGACATAGACAGAGCAGTTCCCGGTTATAACGTACATTATCTGCGCACAGTGTCCTCAAAGTGAGCATGGAGTAGCGAAAAGTAGTGCAATAACCGTCGACTCGCTTGTCAGAATAGCGATAGGAAGTGGGAAACGATAGCTCTAGCGGGCCGGTTGTTCGTTCGCGTTGCTGTCTCTGCATCTTCTTGAAGTTGTTCACGTGTGGTGCATGTGAGACTGGTTCGCAGTTTGTGCGGGTCATAAGCGACTTGGAACGTTCATTGGCCAGGGACGAGAAGTAGCGATTGATCGAATTGGGCAACAATACGAACGGAGTATTGGCCAAGGCGACGCTTGACATCAGCCTGGGATGCCCGGTCTGGCGATTGCAGCATGTACCACTTTCACCGACTTCTCATCCACTGTCGCTGCCACCACCGCTGCCCCCAAAAGGATTGCTCACGCTAGCAATGCAGCGTTACCAACCGGAAGATACGCTGAGCTAGTTGAAGTTCGGGCTGGATGGAAAAGTTGCGCCTCCGGCTGCTACATAGCGAGACCACCTCGACTAAGCCCGAACCGCGCAAAGGCTAAAGGGTAAAGCTGCACCGGCATCATCAGAGTTGAACAGTCGAGGCTACTGCGCAGGCTACGGGCCCACCCAGAGCTTACTTGAGGCGACTGACCTGACCTGACCTGACACTGTTGCACAAGGCTATGTCATTGGCCTCCTGGCTAAACGCTTTTGTGCATCGCTGCCGGGGCCCCTACAGCAGCTCATCCCTCCTGCATCATCCATCATCCGAACCACGCGACGGCCACCCGGGCTAAGATAATCATCTAGGAACATATCTCGCATTCAATTTCTATTTTTGATGCCTGAAAATCAAATGGGGTCACTGTTCATTGGCATCCCGAATGCATACCTGTCCGCTTCAAGACCACTGCACTCTAATGATACTCCGACTTCACTCTCTGTCATCCACTACTTATGCCCTCCCTGCCCTCTCCTTCCCATCCACTCCATCCAATGTCAGCATCCCGCTTCGCTGCATAAGCCGGCTGATAATCATCACATTCATTTACTATTCCCTTGCTGTGCTCTCGTTACAACAGCAAGAGGACTGAGAGGAGTGTAGAACCAACCTGACACCTCTCGCTCGAATACATTGACACCACACATTCCTCTCTTTCCTAGCTCCTTCTCGTCGAGGAATCATTCTCAACGTCTTCCATTGCCTCGAAAAGCGGAGACCAAAGTCGTGCTTATGATTCGTGGGTTGCACGACATATCGTAACAGACAGTGGATCGCCTATGTTTGCTCAAAACGAGGATATCTAGCGTCTCTGAACCATTGTTGAGCCATAAACGATTATCATTTCGAGGTCAACTTCTCCATTTATCCATCGTGCCTCAATCAAAGAGCATGGCAGGGCCAGGCGGGGGCCCACCCCGGAAAAGCCACACCAAGTCAAGGAAAGGGTGTACGACGTGCAAAAGGCGACACATCCGCTGCGATGAGAACTTCCCTCAATGGTACGTCTGGCGGAGGTGTCTCATGTAAGACACCCTTGGGCTGACGTCGAGCATAGTCAAAATTGTACGAGGCACAACTGCCGCTGCGATTACATGGATAGGCCACCGCCGGCAGAAGCACCGTCGAGTGCATCGACTGGACCAAACCTGCTCTGGACACCCCAAATCGAAAGGGAGATCGAGCTTTGGCAGCAAACCGGCGTCTTTCCCTTCCCAGAGCTGGGACTTCAGTCCTTTGACCAATTCAGAAAGCTCAACGTGGTCGATCTTCGCTTGATCCACCATCTCTCGAGCATCTATCGAGATATGCAGAGCATCGACTTCGTCCATTGTACACTGTGGGCAAATGAGATACCCAAGTACGTCTAGCATGTCTGACCGTTCTGTGAAACTGACGACTGCCCTATACAGTTTCTTAGATGCCGCTCTAGACTACGATTTTGTGATGAGCTCTATCTTGGCCTTCTCAGCCACCCATCTTGCCTGGTTGACCAACGTGACCGAGAACAAAAATCTTGCGTTCTATCATCGAGGGATTGCGTTGAAGGGCCTGCATGGCGCAATCGGCGATTTCTCCCGAGAGAATTCAGATGCTGTTCTAGCCGCTTCGATCCTCTTATCTTGGCAAGCAGCAGAATGGTAGGTTTACCTTTCGGACTTGATATCAACATTGCTGATGGAATGCTTCAAGGGGTGACTGGACGTCCCTGATGCGGGGAACCACAACAGTAAGCTATTCTCTGGAAGCGCCGAATCAACTCTGACGCAAGCCAGGTTGTGAATTCCATGGTTCCGTGGAAGCACGAGTCTCGATTTGCGCTGTACATTGACAGTCATCCCAAATTCCTAGCTGGAACATCCATGCAAGCAGCAGGGCTTCCCTTCGATCAGGAATCTCTACTTCTCACTGCAAATGCTCTGCAGCGTTTGTCAGGATCGCCACCTCGCAGTCCCCTCCTGCGTCGATGTTTGGCCGAAGTCTCCGAATCCACTCGCGAAGTGCAGAATCTCGGAGCCACCATGCGAAGCGAACAAGTCTTCGCGAAGCTGCAATCACTCCGATCATGGCTCTTCTGGCTACCGATTAGCTTGGTACACTCGGACAGAATCGACGATTCGGATCTTATCCTTCTCGCCCAACTGTATACTGTCGCTCTTGCCGTCGATTCTGCATTTCCTGAATTGGGCGGTGCCGCATTGGGCTCGTTGACGGCGGACGCCATTGAACAGATCGACAGCAAGCTCAGATACCGGCAATCATCGAGGAGTACGCGGAACCAAGACCCTGCAGAATTGGATGAACTGATGCAATGTACGCGTCTGATGCTGACGAGGTTCAGGCTGGAAAGTGCAGCAGGCCAGAACGGCCAGCATATGCAGCTTCCAGGCGCACAGAGCCCTTATGGCTTTCAACATTTGTCTCTCGGGTCACAACCAGGGACCCCTGGATTTGCGCCTGGGACCCCTGCCGGCTACCCGTCGGGGCTCCCGGGCAGTTTTTCGATGATACCCAGCATGAGTCTGGAAGACCTCAGCGGCCCCGCATCGCCCTTTCTTCGATACAGCGTGCCGACATCTCCTCGACATTCCCAGCATTTGGAAGGTTCGCCGCGGCCGGAGGACTTGTCCTTCGACAATCAATCTCTTTCGACGTTCAGCTTTGATGGCGACTCACCTGCCTACTCCCCAGGCTACTTTGAAGAGGAGCAAATGTTCTCATACCGCGGACACTCGCCGGCGTACGGCGTGGGTTATCAACAATGAAAGTCTCCCATGCTGGCACGTGTTACACGGTGCAAGCATAGTGTGGCACGTCATGTCAGATACTGAGCTTTCGAGGACTGGCTGTCCATGTTCCCGATCTCCATGGGCATACGTTCGCTTTCAACTAGATGTGGGGCAGAATGCCTGAAAAACGAAAACGACTTTCTTTTTGGCGAACCTCAACAACAACGGGGGACGACGGACAGCGGAATGATGTCTAATGAATACCCTAGTCCATTGACCGAAGAGACCTGTGTCAGCGTTGAGTGCTGCAAGGTTAGGCGTGTACGAGTAGCATGAAGCCAGTGCTGGCATTGAGCGAGATTCGTGGCTTGGGAAAAGTGAGTTAGAGAAGCATAGCGATGGGCTCGAACCTCATGTCAAGCGCGGCGTATTCGTAATGTTGGAATGGTAATCTGGTACCTTGACTTTTCATGATCAAGTGCAATTTCAGAGGCCACACTTTCCAGATTTCTTGACCCTAGCATTTGTTGAATGGGCGATGATTTCGTCGCCAGTGACCAGAGTTTGCTTTTGGCTTCCACAATGATCAAGGAGTCCGATCGCCTGATCTCTGGTGGCACAAGCGGATCGGTAATGAGTCGTAAATCCTCTGCTCCTGAATCCGATTCGCAATCATCTACAAAAGTCACCTCGATCATACAGTGTACTATCGGTGAGCAGCAGCGAATCGGAACCCTGTTGCCTCCTGGGCTCAACCCGGGGGCGGTCTCTATCCTTCTTCAAACACCCGCAATCTGTCGCCGCAACTCTTCATTGACTGAACAGTAAGAAATGTCCGGGGGGTGGAACACCATCGAGTCTGACGCTGTATGTGGCACGCCTCATGCTTCAGCCAGGAGCTAACGCCATGCAGGGGGTGTTCACCTATCTCATCGACAACCTGGGTGCCAAGGATGTTCAATTCGAAGAATTGATCTCGCTAGACTCCGAATCTTTACGGCAGCAAAGGTGTGTGGTGACTGGCAGGAGAACATGGACAAGCGCTCAGGTAGTACCATAGTCCCGTCTACGGTGTCGTCTTCCTCTTCAGGTACCCCACTGGGGAAAAGCCGAGCGACACACCCAAAGACGGTCAATTCGACTACGGCGCAGCTGAAAATCTGTTCTTCGCTGCACAGACGATTCAAAATGCATGCGGCACCCAGGCTTTGCTCTCAGTCCTGCTGAACAAGGAGGACCGGCTGGACATTGGGCCCAATCTTCGAGAATTCAAGGAATTTACTGGAGCATTCCCGTCAGATGTACGCCGGCCTGGGACACTGGAGAGATTATGGCTTGATTGCTAATGGTGATCAACAGCTACGTGGGGAGGCTCTCTCGAATTCGGAGTTGATCCGAGATGTGCACAATTCCTTCGCCCGCTCGTCCCCCTTCATCGACGATGCACAGCGCCTGGCCACGGAGGAGGATGATGTCTATCATTTTATCGCCTACACGCCCATCAACAAGAAGCTTTACGAACTCGATGGCCTTCAGCCTGCTCCAATATCCCACGGCGACTGTACCTTCGACGAATTTCCGGACAAAGTGATACCCGTGCTGCGACGGCGCATCGAACGATACCCTCCGAATGAGATACGCTTCAATTTGCTAGCCATGGTGCGGGACTTGCGCTTACGGGCCAAAGCGATTGGGGATCAAGACTGGCTGTATCGGGAAGAACAGAAGAGGAATGGGTGGCAGTGGGAGAACGCTCTGAGGAGGCACAACTTCGTAGGATTCATTGGGGAAGTATTGAAGGGTGTGATCGGGTCGAAGCTTCGAGAGGGGGCCGATGCTTATGATACGTGGGTGGGAGAGGCTAAGGCAAAGACCAAAACGCGGTTGGAAGAGAGAGGCAAGCGTGGTGAAGGTGTAGAGACTCCGGAGACGTGAGGAGGTGGTACGGTAGGGCTACAGCTGCGAGACCGTTCGAGGACTTGAGGAGGATCTTTCAGATGTAGCAAGAGCGCGCATGTGCGAAAGCATTGCGATGGCGACCATGAACCGCAGCGACGCTGCCGTGAGTTGCTAGGATCGATCTTCATGGTGGGGCCATACGCCTTCTTCGTAAGTCTAGTACCACATAAGCACCACAGCGTCCACTCGTGGAGTCGTACAGTCGCATAGGTGGTTCAGGACATGAGACTGAGTGAAACTGCCAGAACTGTGCCGGACTGGGGACGCTTGCTTGGCGCCAAGCATCAGCCAGCGAGCGCTTAGTTTGGAATCAGCAAGCGCAGTCCCCGCCGCATCCATTTTGGGCAGTTGGGAGTGACCATCATCCGATCTTGTGCCACCTGCTCAGCTCAGCGAAGCAAGGCCAACATTTCTTTCTCATTCATGCAACAACGTTGTCCCCCCTCTTCGGCATTTCGCTTGATGCCTACACAACAGGCCTAGAAGATGGCAGCGCGCGCTCCAACCACCTCCTCCAATACGCTCTCAACGTCATACTTGCCCAACTCCCCAACGTCCTTACAGCCCGATCCCCCATGGCGAGAACAGCCCCACAAAGGCACCAACATCGTCATCAACATCAGCAGCAACAATGATTCTACAGGCAAGGGCATCCTCATTGGGATGCTCTCCGCCTTCGGAAGTGCTGCCTTCGTCGTCCTGATATTCGCCATCTTCTACTTCTTCAGATACACCAGCCGTGGGAGGATATTCTTGGATCGGATAGGGAGGCCTGGTGAATATGACGATGAGCAGGCGCTCGCGCGAGAAGAGGCGGAGGCGCTGGAGGACATGGACGACTTACAACGAGTGGAGTATATGAGGGCAAAAGGTACGGACGAAGCAGGCTTCCACGCTGACGAAGGGGTGATGGCTGACAGGCCTGGCCGTATTAGCCTTCATCCAAGCCAACCCACCCGAAACGATGCAAACCGACATATCATTATCGCAATTCTTGGCAATACAAGAGAAGGGCGTGTCCGCATGGGAGTTCGAGCCGGAGCTAGAGATAGCAAACTGTTTCGTCGAAGGACGGACGGAGATCGAGTTTTTCGATTCCGAATGCAGCGTTCAGAGCAACCTACCCATTCCGAAGCAGAACGAGGTATACTACTGGGAAGCCAAGCTCTACGACAAGCCGGACTCGACCCTGATCAGTATTGGCGTCACAACCAAACCGTATCCCCTCTTCAGACTACCTGGTAAGCGCAGTTTACTCTCTTCAATCATCCCGCTAAATGGGTAGGCTGGCATAAATCCTCCTTAGCCTACACCTCCACCGGCCACCGCCGCTACAACCAACCCTTCACCCCCACCCCCTACGGTCCTGAATATGTCCAAGGCGACGTCATCGGTGTCGGCTACCGTCCCCGTACCGGCACCGTATTCTTCACACGCAACGGCAAAAAGCTTGATGACGTGACCCACGGCCTCAAATCGCAAAACTTCTTCCCCACCGTCGGCGCGCAAGGGCCCTGCACCGTGCACGTCAACTTCGGCCAAAGCGGCTTCGTTTTCATCGAGGCCAATGTCAAGAAATGGGGTCTTGCGCCTATGACCGGCAGTCTTGCGCCACCACCTCCGTACGGTAGCGAGCAAGGCAGCATTCTACTTGAAGCGGGCCGGGATGGCGCACAGACGAATCCAAGCAGCTATAGCACTGCTGCGCACGCAAGGTCAAGAAGCGGCAACACCCGTTTCGGTCCGCCCCAGAGCCCTGGCCCGGTGCGCTCACCGACGGAGATCTCGCTGGCACAACTGGCGCATATTCCGTCTCATGAGGATGTGGGCGAGGGCACGAGTCGCAGTGTGGGAGGGTCATCAGAGTCACCTATCCATCCCTCGAAAGTTTTCAGCCACCCGAACGATACACAGGAGGGGTATGCGGAGCTCCCGCCTGAATACACATCGCCTGAGGGGTCGATGCGGAGAAGGGACTCGGACGAGACGGACGATGAGCGGAGACCGCTGATGCAGAGTGGGGAGCCGAGCCCACCGGTGCCGAGCTATGATGTCGCGGTTGGGAATGAACCGGAGCGGAGGAGAGACGAGCATGATACCCGGGGGCGCTGATTGACGACTTTCCGACGGATGATGCTGGGTGGGCTGGACAGATGGAGCGGGGAGCGGACGGGGCGGGGCGAGGCGGAGCGGGGCATTTGTTTCCTGACCGGCATTCAGAGCGAATGGGGTTGCAGCCGAAGGAGTCTGGGATATGGGCATGTGTGACGAGCATAGAGGGTCGGGGTTCAGAGGTTGGGTCGGAATCTTTCAGGAAGTGGTGTCTATATTCTCGAGAATCCATCACGAACATACGTCTCATCGTATCAGCGACTCTGCTGTGTTGTGAAGATCTGCGATCGAAGTACAAAAGTGGCCATCTGGAGTTGGTTCGACTCGGTAGCCATGGATGAAGCCTGCTCCCCTAGAAAAGGTTTGGTACAATGATTTACTCTTGAGGTGACCTATGTACAGAAGGTCCATCTCTGCAGATAACATGGAGAACGCTATCAGTATTGGGTCAGCATCGAAGCCCAAATCCGTGCGGGATCCATCAGGTCCTTCACTTCCAGCATCAGACTTCCTGCTTTGTCCTGCTACAAGGCACACGAGTCCAAGGCAAATAATTGGTTCGAGCATTGCAATCCCCCCAAGAGGTTTCCGATCCCCCCAACAAGCAGCGCCCCGCCTGACATTCCCAACTGACCGAATTCGAGATGCCGCAAAGTAAACAAGGTCATGACGGTATTTCCAGCGGTACCATCCCTGGAGTCCCACGCACATTGCCTCAAACACCGAACGAAACTGCCTAGAGCAGAGAACCTCCTCCTTTGACCGCATCCGCCTCGGATGTAATCATTGTCAATAGAACGGTGGATGCTTGTCAATGTAGAGGTATACGAGAGAGATGAAAATCGACAGCTTTCAAAGCCAGAACGAAGTCCCACTCTTGGAAATCTCAAATGTGCACCCTAGGTGCCGCTCTTTCTCATAACCGATCAACTGCGCCAGTATGGTGTCCCTGATGTTCGGCCCGTCCCGTAAATTGTCCTTGACATGAATAATAATGACACGAAGACCCTCCAAAGCCCCTACCAGTGACTGCCGCCGGCCTTGGGGTACTGGCCGCTGGTGATCATCTGACACTGTCCCATCTATGCCGGCATCGTGAAATCCTGGTGAGATGAATAGGTCTTCGGAAGGCTTCGACGCCGGGCTGATACTGGACCGTTTTCTTCGTCGGGTGGTGTGGGTGTTGCTGCGGCCGCGGCGGACGGGTGATGGTGGGGGGACACTGTCTTCTGGGATGATATGGCCGTTGCTTTGACGCTTTCGCTTTCGGAGGGCTAAAGGATCCTCGCTGGGTTTGAGAGCCGCGACTTTTTCGGCCAGGACTTGTAGTTCTGCGATTAGGTGCTTGGGGTTGAGGTGTCCGAAGAGGGCTTTGTCGGGTTGGGAGTCGTCGTAGGAGCATTCGATCAGGATGCCGGTAAGCGTGCCGCTGGCGACTTTGGGTGCGGCATCGGACCAGACATGGATGGTCCGAGGACATAGTGAGATCGAATCTGGCTCGACGTCACCAAATATGAGGATTTCCTTGCACGAGTTTTCATCTCGGAGGAAGAAGGCCGTGCTGTCGATAATACAACCTCTTTTGCCATGGTATCCGTAGTTGCGGTCGTGTGTGATTGGTGGAGGTGTTGGCACTTTGGAGCTTCTTCTGGAGGTTGAATATTGCTGAGTGTGGTCCGTCACGGCAGGATAACTCCCACGATGAGTGTGATTCTGGGAGCATTTGCCATGACTTATGCTCAGGCACTTCACGGTCAATCCGTCACAAACTTCAATATAGCCTTGGCCTTCCCCGAAGCCCACCGCTACATTGTCACCTTCTTGCAGGCGTTGGTAACTGACTAGACCTACACCCCCGTCCTCGTCCGACAGATTTGGCCACATTATATCGTTGAAGACGTGCTCCTTGATTGCCTCGACTGTGGAAGGCAGTCCAGCAATCACCTTCCGGCTTGCTGTGTGCTGGAATGAGGCGGTGTTGATCGCTAAGCCCGCGACATGATCCAGATGTGGGTGGCTGATGAGATAGGTTGGAATCAGTTCCCGGAGCACCTGGACTGCGTTTGCTCTAGCTGTCTTAGACTGCAGGATGTAACCAGCAAAGGGCCCCGTTGTCAGCTCCAGCCTGAACCGTTCTTCGACATCTGACTTCGCTATCGGAGAGGCTGTGCCTATAGAAGGGTTGGACTTATGAGAGGCCATTCGTGGTGGGATCGTGCCATTGCCATTCGACTTCGACCTTTGCCTTCCTAGTGCGGGCGAGATAGGGTCCGCCTCTAGGTCCGGCCTACGAATGGCCCTCGGTATATCTTCTTCAAGGATCTTGATGATAACAGATAAGTGTACGCCCGCGTCGACGGCTAACAAGGAGCGTTTCGCCCATTGTGTGGCGGTCGACCTGACAAGCAAACCCGTTACATTATCTTCAGAAGGACCGCCCCCTGCACCCTGGAAGAGGAAAGTCAGTCGGTAATGCGTGATACGGAGACAAAGGATGAGCAAGCGCGCTACGGCGGCAGATCATGCATTGGGGAAACAGCAAGGCTGCAGGATGATGCAGACAGATACCCGAGACACGGATCAAACTTGCAACCAAGATGCGGGCGTTATCGATATGAAGCCTTGAGGATATCTCAATATGCGACTCGCACCCGCCTATTCCGTTCTCCACTTGCGCCCTCGGGCATTCCCAGCACTCACCAAGATTATGACGTGGAAGGCCGGTGGACTCGAGAGCTGACTTTCAGCGCGTGCCGAGTCAGACCCATCCGCTCTCATTGAACTTGCCACTGCTGATGTGCCGGCCGCAAGCGAGGTTCGAGGCGGTCAAGGTGTTGATGATTGCTATGAATGCAGTCAGCGCTTGCGCCCTGGAAACGCATGACATGACAGCTGTTCATCGCGCACCCTTGGTCGGTTGGCGCAGCTCGCAACGTCTCTTCGCGTTCGACCCGTGAACCGTCTTGCTGCACGTATCCGTTATGAAGGTCGGCCAAAGGATCGTCATGAGGCGGCTAGTACCTTGAGCGAACAATCAGACTCCTGTGAAGCAACAACAGACAACCAAAGGAACGGATTCCGTGATCACACGAGCTCGAGAGTCACGGCAATGATTGCGCCGCTGGGACAGCATTGGAATGGAGATATTTCCCGTGTCGCTGGTTGTTCTACATCCCCAGATGCGCCCAGTCAGGGGATACTTAGGGAGCTAAGAAGCCCTAGTCTCTAGAAGCCACCAGGAATAACCCTAGGATGTGATACTCCATCCCACAAACGCCCCGGCTCTCTCGAGCTCCTGTTTAGTAGGATACGCTACTGCTTGTGGATGCTATGATAAAAATGTACAAACATGCGTTTGGGCGGTATCGGCTGCAACAAGGACTGCTGCGTAGCCAACACAGAACACCCCGAGGTTGCCGAAAACGCCTCCTATCTATGCGACAGGAAGAACGGCGTGGGTGGACGGGCAAAAGCGCGAAGCAATAAGAAGAGAAGAGGAAAGCGAGTTGATCACATACTAGATAGTATGTGAGTGATCCAGCTACACCCCTTAATCTCCGCATTCTTGGCACTAGCCCGCCTGTCTTGCAGGCCTCTTTTTTCTGCAAGAACAGACCATCGCGAGCATAGTGTCGATGGTTTGCCCTCCAGCATGCCTGACATGCCGCCGTGCTGTTGAGATGTAGGTAATGCTGACGCACAATCTTGGAAAGGCATTTATAGCTGGCAAATGAAATCCCGCTATCTTGTCTTCCTGTGTTGCGAGCAGTAACCGTCGCGGTGTTGCCCCTGAAGGACGATGTGCTACAGCATCAAATATGTTAGGTAGACCTTCCATAACGAGTGCGGACGCTATGGAGACTGAAGGTTAGAAGGTCCTCTCTGCTACAGAATTGCTTCCAGTGCCCCATCGAACGAATTACACGTGCTCTAGTCAGCGCGCTTCGTTTCAACCTCAACTCCAACAGTCCGTTGCAGCTTAGAGTGGGACGATCAGCCAACCGGACGAGCATCGGCGTCGGTTGTACAACGAACGGCCCTATTAGCATTCGACTGATCGATCCTGCGTGTCATCGCGAGGAGCACCTCCAGCGCGGGCAACACCTCCCAGGCCGTTCCAAGAAGCATACTTGATCGTCTAAGCGTGAGCTCTTCTCTGCTTTCGCCGAGATTGGGACCCTCGCAGTAGACAGTAGTCTGTCAAGACTTGTGTTCGAAGGTAGAATCTGTGAAGTGCGTTCCAGGGCTACTGTTAAATACTATGGGACGGTGTCAGCTTTTGGAATGTTGGTGTATTCCTTATAGGAGCTCTCGTGATTGCCACCCTCCTCGAGTCCTCCTGTAGGCCAAGCGCTGCTTCTCGGCTCTCTTGTGTCGTGCGTTTGTTTGTCGTTGTCGCGCAGGCCGTGTCGCTTCCCTCACATAATAGCAATGGTAGTCCGACATTGTTAGGTTGCAAATTACTCCGTACGCGACAGGCGCTTCAGCCTCAAAAATTCCATTTGCGCGTTTTAACCTCGTGAAATCTTTGCTCCTATAGTCCTCTGAAGTGCGCCCGTATCTCATCATCGACGCCACGCTTTGACCGGTCGTCGCCTGAAAGCCATTCAATATAGAAACATCGGCGCCCGCTAATGGTCAATAGGCACCGAAGTTTACCTGCTGATACTCGTTTGGGCACCCACGGTTGAGTCGTGGCTATTCACTTGATCTTCTCTTGATTATCTGCTCTTGAAAGAAGCTTGGTCCTACAGTCTGCTGATCTCAGGTTTCCCTCATATCGCTGTTGACTGGCGCAACGACACCAGTCTCACATCTTTATTATCCACTGCCATAAGAGATCCATATGAGGTCTGATATTCCCAGGGCGACTTCGATATCCGAGTGCTCATGAGATCTTAGACATTAGGACAGAATGCAGACGTTATTATTCCTTACCCTCGGACTCCTCGGACTTGCGATCGGACTGCCCCTTTCGCCCTCAGCCGATAACATGATCGTGGCTCGTCAATCAGCTGCCGAAAAATGTCCCGCAGGCTTCCTTCCAGTTTCCGTTGATGGAAACGTTGTTTGTCAAGCCCTCGAGGGCCCTACTTCTCCGCAATGTCCAAAAGGCTCAACCGCTGTGTATGTGAAAGGGCAAAGTGTCTGCGCTACTATTCAGCAGTAGCCCTTTTCAGGCCAAATCAACGCTTTCTGTCGGGGACTATGACCGGTGGGAGAGTGCTTTGCGGGCTCAGTTGTTGGTAAAGGTAGGCTAATGCACCGAAAAGGTTGGTCTGGAAGCTCAAGCATGCGGAGTCACCAGCTGTAAATACGAGTCTTCAGTTTTGCTTGTCGTCGGGCTCAGTCGTGCTATGGCATACGGAAGGATTGCTGGGGAGAGCTGTCAAATGTGGCGTACTCTTGTATCTAGCGCTGAGGTCATCAGGATTGTTATACTCGTTCTGACAACTGAAAGTACTTGAAGTCAGTCGATGTTGGTTATGAGAACACGTTAACACAGTGCTTGATCAAAATGACATCCCACAACTTAATGTTCTTATTGAAGTGGTCAGTGTGTTGATCACAACTGAGCGATGTGAGGCATGGAAGCTTGCGTGACGCTCTATTTCTATCGTATTAGTTGACGATTTTGCTGCTTCATTCATTCGAACCTTGAACGACGTAGATAAGAACGGGAAAACATCATCAAGAAGACAGGTAAGACACGGGCGTCTGAAGTGGTTCGAGAACCCAAAGTCAATCGAACAAAGGCTGGAGATCCATGTGAATGCGTATCATCGTCGACTTACCTGAAAACACGCTTGGGGGACTTTTGCTATGAAGCCGCCACTGCATACGATATGAGCAATCTCATTCTTTTACTGCCCCGAGATAGGATTTGGACTGTGAGTCATTCTTCCAACTAACGGTGGATATAGGCATCCTCATGCCCACACAAACCTCTTCAGCGAATGTCTCCCCAATGTTCGAGGTAGCCAGTGCTCTTTTTGGCCTCTTCTAGCGAGATAATAGCGGTGTCCTCAATGGGAAGCTTGCTCCCGCCGGTCTCTCCAGCTTTCTGATCATTACGGCCGGCTGGAGTAGCTCGTTCAATCTCGTGACAGATACTGTTTACCAGGTTTCTTTCACTGAACATGGGCGCTTCTTGACCGTCCACACTGGCAATGCTAGAACGTGCAGGCAAGCTCTTGAATGCCAGATACTTCGTTTCAGAGCCACTACCGCGCCCACTTAGCCGAGCCAGTGCACTTTCAATTCCAACCGACGGCAAGTAATTCGGACTGGATGGACTCGACTTAACTCCTGTGTCGTCTCCGCTTCCCACTTCACTGTTCAAAGAGCGTGTGTTCTTCCGTTGCATGTCTCCTTTGCCGGGCTTGTATTTGATAACAATGCCGCAGTTCTTCTGCTCGTCCATCTGGGATGCCACGAATGTAGGAGTGACATAAGTTCCGCGTACCAAGCCCGTCAGATTCCGAAGATCCACTCGCTCGAACGAGGATACTTTTTCCGTGTTCCAGTCAAATCGAACAGCGTACAGTGCAACATCCGTGAGCAACAAGACAACCTCCTCGAACGGGAAAGTCCTGACGGTATTGGGCTCTTGCGGGCTGAGCATAGTCCAACCTCCGACCAGGTCTTCTGCTTGGTCCGCAATAACTAATTTGGAGCTTGTATCGATTGCGCTCGCCCTAATTTTTGGCATGGAGACCGCTGGATCCGCACTCATCATATCCGCTTCGAAGTCTTCGAATACCGTCGAGGTTACATTGCCCAGGAGAAAATCGATTGCGGCCTGAGAGAAGAAATCGCTAACGATATTGGTGTAATAACGAGTTAATGTCAAACCTAGATCGTTGATTGCGCCTCGGTAGTTACGCTTCCTCGTCCGAGTATAGTCGCCCTTGAGTGCTGCAGTAGATGAATACTCCTTGGAGAGTGCATCGCCGTTATCGGCCCACAAGGTATTGAACCACTGTGTCTTGGGACCCTTTTCCAAATCTATCACTATATCCTCATCATTCAGCTGCTTCTCGAGCATGCGCGATGCGCAAGCACTTTGAGCTACGTTTGTTCGATCCAAGCAATCCATGCAATTCGTCCGAACGATACCGACCTGCTTCCTCAGGAGCTTTCCCCCTATCTCTACCGTTGATCCGAACCTGTCAAGCGGTGCTTGTAACGCATCCACGAGTAGGGTAACCTTTTCAAACTTCATACCGCGACAAACGGCATGAAAATCAAACCACTCGAAGCCAATCTGGGTTCCATTGATGCCCCCTTCGTCATTCAACTGCTTCGTGTGCGCTTCATACTTTTCGCCAATTGTAGCCTCGCCCCCTGTCTTATCAACTAGTAATGATACTTGCATACCCCCATACCTGCTTACGACATTCGCGAAGTGACGTCTGAATGCCGCGTGATTTGTCTCAGCAGACTGCTGCAACAATGGTACCGGCTTGAAGGCGTAGGGTGATTGCGAGAAGAACAGAGGTATGGACCCCCGGATCTGCGTAAATGAATACACTTTTTCCAGATCACTCCAAGAGGCCCTGGAGAGTATCTGTTCGGTCTCGACGCTATTTGCCGTATGACCCTCTTCGTCAATTCCACGTCGGCATCTTTCTGCGAAGATAACGGTATAAGAGCTAGTCCGGTGATGACGTAGATAGGTGACCCTTTGATCAGAGCGACTTGCTGCCGGCGGGATATGGAAATCAAATATGAGCTTGAGGCGACGCTCAAGAGTCCTATAGCCCCGTAGACGTGAGAAAATGCGCTATCTTAGTAATTGAACGATCGAGTACCAACAATGCCGTGAGCGTCAAACGAAGCGGAAGATGCTTCCTTTCGCGGAACAGAAGCTAGAGCGGCAATGTCGTGGACGAGTAGGCAATGCGCAAGGCAGGCGTTGCCCGCTGGTTGCGCTGAGTTACCGGTTGTAGAACAAGGCCGTCGACAGCGGCAAAGATCGTGAATTTACGGACAAGACCTGGCATATTGAGGTCAGAAGGCCTGGTATTCCCGATGCCCGTTGGGTCGAAGGAGAAAGGTCTAGGAAATTCATAGGTCTAATTGAGCTGACTCCGCCAAGACCGACGCTCAATTTAGTGACGTAGCATATGCGGAGTTTGTTTACGCATCCAAAAATCGGTACTTTGAAGGCCACGATGATATATTTAGTCATGTGATGAAGGGGTACCTTCTTAAAATGTATTGATATCATTCCATGCGGCCCGAAGAACGGACAAGCGCAAGAGTGGTGTATAAGTCACGATGCATCTTGGATCCTTATGTGGACTCAAATCCAAAAATTTAGTAGACTGTTGTTGACCGACTTGAGTCGACGTCGGGAATGGTGCGGACGGCGGTTTAGTCGGGGTAGCACAGAAACATAGAGTATTGGAGAGGCCACTGGGCATGGCGTAGCAGTTCATCCGCAGAATAGTGAAAAATGGTGAGTCTACAAATCGTCCGGGGACACTCAAACGGCAGACAGATGATGAGATGGTATTGGATTGGTAGCCTAATGTCAGACCGCCTGGCATAACGCTCTTTCGTCTAGCGTCTACGATATGAGCTGACAGCGAAAGCGGCGCAGCTGTCGTACAACCAAAGCCATGCCCGACCACCTCAAGCACGAGCTTTGTAGAAGACTTGTGCAGATTTGCTTAGTGTTAGTAATCGTGTAGGGGCCAATTGTGGAAGGTGGGGGAACGCCTGAAAATGCTAGACAAAAGGGGTATCTCGCGACCGGAGTACAACCAGGGAGGGAAACAAGAAAAGGCGTATCTCACGTCGCCGACCTACCCTTAAAACTTACCTTGTCATGATACGCCATCATGATCGCTGGTCACACCAATCAACTCCATGCTGAGGGGCTCCTTGAAAGGACGAGGCATCGATGCCCTTATCCCGCCGAAGCCTCGGATTTATCCCTTGTGACATCATGCTGATTTATTTTTTTTGAAATTAAAACCTTGGTAGCTGTCCGTCAAGAGAGTCTTGGACGTTGCTTAGGGATGTCGCACTATGTTTCGGAAAGTTTGAGAGGGTGGATGATCAAGACGAACGGACACGCTTAACGTCTGTTCCTGAATTAGCGATTGGCAACATCAAAACATCTGCCTCGGATATACCAGGTGAGAATCGATTTGCTTCTAGCCCACCCTCGAGGCTGTTACGCCCGCGCTTCAATGAGGGTGGACTCGGAGCAGGCTTCTGGACGGGGTCCGTTTGCCCCTCTTCATCTTCATCGTAGATGATTTCGTCGTCTTCCACAGCCGTATGTGAGGACGTAACATCCAATGATGATGGTGATGTCTGCTCTGTGCGCCCCTGTTCACCAACAGCGACGAGTTCATCAAAGTCCTTTTCTCGAATGCCTGTAACACCATTGACCGTGGTGTTATTCGATTTCTCAGCATCAGTTGAGCTGTGCTCCAACTCAGATTGAATTTCTCCCTGAAGAGTCCCGCTTTGTTCGTTGGTACCATGTTGAGTATACTCACGTCGGTCCTGAATGTCTGCTTCATCGTAAGTATCCTCATCTAGGAGCACGTCTAGCTCCCCAGCATCTACTCCGGGCTCTGAGGCTTCTTTGGTGACGTCGAATGAATCGTGGCCAAAACTTTGCAGCTCATCATGGATATGAGAGCGCGCATGTCTATCATTATGGGTCTCCAAGAGTTGTTGACTTTCCTCTAGATCGACTAAACCATCTGTGAGCTTTTCTTGAATGTCGGCATTGTTGACTTCCGAGATGTCTGTCTTTAGAGCCGAAGCCTTGACTACGGGGACCCGTGTGTCAATAATATCTCCTTGGAGCGTAGACGAGCCAGCCGAAGATTCTTCATGGAACAATTCGTCTTCGGAATAATCGATGACGCTGCCCTCCTCCGCGGCAGCTTCGTCGTTTGGCTTACCAGTCAAAACGTCGGGTAACCCGATGTATTCACGCTGGGTCTCGAGCATCCCGTCATCTTCGGTTTCATTGGCAACAGATTCAGCGACCAAACCAGATGCTGGATTAGGAGTGATGTCTACAGGGTGTTCGCCGTCGATTTGGGATAAGTGTCGGTCTCGGCCTTCTGACATCGCTGTTGGCATACGCGTAGTATCTGGAGAGTTTTCCGCAATACGATCTACGCTTGCCAAAGGGGGTTCTCCTATACTATGAATAGTTGCTCCAGCCTCAAGCTCGCCGGCTTTCTCTTCATTAGTAGATTGCCTACCATCAGCTTCTCCAGCCTCGTATGGTGAGCCACCCTCTTCGTCCGCGCCTTCGGAGTCGTAGGGGAAATCAAGTTCCGACAGGCCCTTGTCTTCCGCAACTGCGTTGAGTAGGTAATCGAGGCGTGAGGAACATCGTGTCTTGATACATAGCTTTATGTATAGTGGGTCCGGGTTTTCAAGCCCGTCGTTATGACTGAGATGTAGATAGATCTCGAGGATGTGGTGGAGGGTTGTCTCAAGAGACTCCGCAGCGGACTAGAGCATAGCCAAGATTAGTCTATATTTTGTCATATGTACAAGGAAAAGGAGGCAAACCTCATCAATGCTGAGACCTAGATCGCCGAATCTGATTTCAAGCTCGTCATTGTCGCTTATGCTATCTGCAAGGACCGATCTACACTGCTGCAGTAAGCTACTGATGCTATCGCTGGCAACGGATGGGTGCTCCAGGAGGTATGTCTGCGATTGTTCGGTATCTTCGTCCAGGGAGGGAAACAACGACATCTCGTTGCCTTGATAATTTACTGTGATAGGATGCACGTCAGGAGAGGGTGTTAGAGGGTCCTCTCTAATGTATGGATCTTGTGGAAGACCATTATCATTACCCAATTTGGCGGATACTACGTCCTCCGTATCGTTAGAAGCTGGGCCACCTGTCACAGCAGGTTGATCGGCCGCAACCGCCGTTGGCAGAGGGTCGGTATAGCTTGTAGCGTCGCCTTCGAATTCGTCTAAATTATCCTCATATGCGGTAATCTCTTGATCTAAATCATCTGATGGTTCCCATGGTATGTCGCCCACGGAGCCCTGAAGAGCGTGGGAGTTTGCATCCGGTTCCTTCTCTTTGGCCACACTGCCAGTACCTTCAGGTGTGTCTTCGACTTGGCCTGCTTCAAGAACGCGAACAGCCTCGTATGTAGGATTCTCTTCCAAAACCGGGAGACTGTCCAAGCTGTCAACATCCTCTACGCTCGTATTGGGTGGCTGTGGTGGTTTTTTGCTAGGAGGCTCTCCCTGTCGATCGTGGTCATATGTAATTTCGAATTCGTTTCCAAGTAGATTTCCTGATATTTGGTTATCTGCATCAGCAAGATCTTCGTCGAGTAAAGATGTATGACCGTCCAACCGCCCCAGCCCTTCATCTCCATCGACCATGTCATCATCATTGGCCACTTCCCCCAGTCGATCACTGTACTGCTGGTCTCCGATATTGGAGCCATTCTGGCCGTCCATGTCATCATCTTCATCCTTAAGAAATGGCTCAACGTCGAGGTCAAGGTCAATATCGATATCCTCATCTACAGACAGATGTCGATCCATATCAGGGGACATTCGCATTTGGTCTTCACTGGCCGGAACCTCAAGACGTGGTATTCCTGATGCCTCAAACCTATCCATGATTTGATTCCAGCCAGATTCCCGCGATGTTCATGTTACGACTTTCCTTTGCCCTTTGACTTTCTCCACACGATCCAAAAGTTCTGACAGTCGATCAGTGTTTGAGTGGCTCGTCAGTGGCTGTCGAACAGTGTCGGCGAACGGGAGTGAGTCGAAGAAGAGAAGTAAGCAATCTTCGAACTCCTTTGTGCAAAGCTTACGCTTTCAATCTAGAAGCCGGCAAGTTGTAGAAAACTCTAGTTCTCCTTTCGATCGTTTTCGCAATCTGAGTAAGCCTGATATCAGGAGGAATATAAGAGGCGAAGTGAAGGGTTTGGGAACGCGTAGAAGACTTATCGAGATGTGATGCTTCCTCGATACTGATGGGGGAGTAAGGTAAGGTAATGGAACGAGGAGGAGATTGGAAGGAATCTGGTTAGCGGGGCTTGGCGCTCAGTATCACACTAACGACGCTCAGCTGGCGATCGTCCCCGAGACTAAAGTAAGAGGTACATGCAGATGTTGATGATGAAGACACTGAGGCTCCGCGGTCTCACTGCCTAGATATTCTTGACCAGATGCAGTGTAAAACTTTAAACTCCGTCGTGGTCAACTGAGCGTGTGAAGAATCCCGCTTCAGCAATCATGGTAATCTTAGATTGTTACTGTCACAGACGGCAATCAGATCAGGACTGACCGATTACAGGTGGTCTTAGCAGCTTCAATATGCACTCGGGGGGGCAAAGCTGTGCTATCCCGCCAATTCCGCGAAATAGCTCGCTCACGGATCGAGGGGCTACTCGCGTCCTTCCCAAAGCTGGCCGACTCAGGTACGCAACATACTACGGTGGAACAAGACAACGTGCGATATGTGTACCAGCCGCTCGACGAACTCTACATGGTTCTCATCACGAACCGACAGTCCAACATTCTCCAAGACATTGACTCGTTGCACCTTTTTGCACAAGTTGTCAGCAGCATATGCAGGAGCCTGGACGAGCTCGAGATTCTGCGCAACGCCTATGAATTGTTGAGTGCTTTCGACGAGCTCGTTACTCTAGGTTATCGTGAGAATTTGTCTTTAGGCCAGATCAAGACATTTTTGGAGATGGAGAGTCATGAGGAAAGGATACAAGAGATCATTTCGAGGAACAAAGAGCTCGAAGCTACGGAGGAGCGTAAGAAGAAAGCTAGACAACTCGAACTTCAGCGAAAAGAGATGGCTCGTAGTGGTCGTAGTGCTGCCCCTAGAACACCTTCATATCCAACCTATACCCCACCGCCTCGCCCTGCAACACAGGATACATACGACAGCTATGAGGCCGAGAAGAACAGAACATTCAAATCCAGCGCACCGAAGGGCAAAGGTATGCAGCTTGGCAAGAAGTCAAAGACCACAGACATGTTTGAGCGTGTGCGAGGAGACCTCGGTGGCTCGCAAGCTGAAGAATCTGCTCCATTGGTGTCCAACGCTCAGCCTATCACACCGGCTGAGAAAGCTCGATCGAATCGTGCATCTACATCTCTCGATCGCGACGCTATTCATGCCACCGTTACTGAGAGTATATCCGCGAAGATATCCAGGGAGGGAACCTTGAAATCGTTCAATGTCAAGGGCGATCTGCAGCTCCGCATCTCAGACCCCTCACTTACAAAAGTAAAGCTTGACTTAATCGCCAACGCTACTCATGGTGCCCAATTCCGTACACATCCAAATGTTGACAAAGCATTGTTCAATGATTCGAAGGCGATTCAGTTACGCGATACTACAAGGGGATTCCCAACCAACAATTCTGTCGGTGTGTTGCGATGGAGCGCAAGCGCTGCTGCTGATGCCAGTGATATTCTACCCATTACATTCACTGTCTGGACCAATCAAGGCTCGGATGAGTCCTGGACGATTACGGTAGAGTACGAATTAACCGGTTCGGACAGTTTACGCGACGTTGTTGTGACCATACCGTATGCCACTAGCGAACCTGCTATCTCAAGTTTCGATGCCGTGTACGAAGTGTCAGGGGATAGTCTTGAGTGGAGTATTGGCACCGTCGATGAATCCAACAGTACCGGAGCGTTCGAATTCGAGGCGCAGGCCAAACACGAAGGCGAATTCTTTCCCATGAATGTTCGATTTACCAAGAGCAAGCCTTTTATAGAGGTTGATGTAAGTAACAGCTTGAAGTGTGTCAGAAGTCAAAGTGCTAATCTACTTCGTAGGTCAATGCTGTTACCCTGTTGGACATGGACCAAGACGTGTCATTCACAAAGGATGTTAGCTCAGTCGCAGACTCCTATTTGATTGAGTAAGAACGCATTCAGTAGCAGTGTTTGTAGGCTATGGCACGGACGCAGTAGCTTAGACGTCGTACGCAGGGGCCTTGCATACGCTTGAGACCGAACTTTCAAACAATACGAACCATGTAGCATCCGATGAAGCGGGTTTCCAAGTGTAGGAGCTCCAGCATGAAACAAGCAACGAATTCACTCTGTATGAGGTGCTGAGATTGGTTGAGCGTACTAGGTACGGAGATGTGGATGGGGAAGTGAAGTTCGAAGCCTGGGCCTCCCGTACATGTAATCTGCCACCCTGCCGTAAAGTGAGGTACACCCGACGTAGTCTGATACAGATGACCAATGAAGCTTAAAATTGTCTCCTACATTACCAACATTGACTCGAGAACAATTCATCAGTACATCACTTATTTCCCAGGGTCAGCGGTAGATGGGTAGCGAAGATGCGGCCTTGGCTTAGCTCGACAACATCACACTCCCTTTCGAACTCAAGAATACTTGATGACAGTTCCCCGAGTGGAGCGGAGCATTCAATTTAAGCCCGTAATGATTATGTTGAAGTTGACTGCACCTTATCGAAGAATGATAGAGACGCGCCTGTTGAGGGATGCTGGGTCTGTGCTTCTGAATACACGTACAGTTAAGACATTCTAGAAACGCTTGAAAACAGCCGAAAAGTTCAAACGGCACTCCGTTCATTCATCACCAGCATGGCAGGCAGTCCAAATATGCTGAACATGCTAGCCGAGAAGGTCGTGCAGCCAGCCATTAACCCTGAGCATCTTGCGTACTGTCCGACTATGGACCTGATTGCATCTGCAACCGTTGATGACCAGGTCAGTGTGTACAGATTGAATGGGCAGAAAGTTTTTGGGGTCAGCAGCAAGTCCGGATCGGGCAAGATAACGGGGATTCGGTGGAAGCCCAACGGTAGGAATGCTCAACTAGGTCCTGCTCTGGCTCACCTACCCTAGGCCAAATTATCGCTGTGGCATTCGGCAACAATCACCTATATCTTACCAATGCACATACCGGGAAGGTCGTCCATCAGTTAGACTGTACGACTCGCTCGGCTTCACCCATTTGCTGCTTGGGCTGGGGCATCAATGTTACTGGTGATTACAAGATCAAGCACGAAAGGCACGAGGTAGGCCCTGAGGCTTCATCGGACGACTTGCTGGGCCAAGCGGTGAAGCGTGAATCCGATACTCTACCAGATCTATCTAGGGATCTAGCCTTCCTGGACGTGGAAGCACTATTACCAAGGTTGAGCTCCCTAGCACTGGGGGGAGTGGAGTACTGAGCCCCTACGCCCAAAGATCCGTCCTATTAAGCTGACAGGCAGTGTGCAGGGACGATCTCTTTCACTCGAGAACGTCGTTGGAGACTGTCTTTGAATCTTCAAGCAAAGGCTTCAACGACTCTGCTGATTTGCTCGTTGTCGGATTTGAGGATGGTACCGTTCATCTTAGCATCTATGATTTCTTTGAAATCGGCCATTTCGCCCTTCCAACCCCTTCGCTGTCCCCGCAGCGCTGCAAGCTCATTTCCCATACTTCCCACCCATACTCAACTACCCATCCCTTGTTAGTTGCCGGTAGCACTGCTAGCGGTCCGGAGCTTCGAATACTGCCTCTAGATCTGCGGCTTATATCTAGTACAGGAAGGTACCTATCCTTATTAGCCTCGAAATCGACTCAACTACATAATGTTCTCCGTTACATACAGCAAGTACAGAGACAGATGTATAGCGAGTTCAAGTCCTCTCAAGAACTACCGCGTAGATTCATGCGCAACGTGGAAGAGACACTGGCTGAGACTCACGATTGTACGTGGAAGCATGCCGCTTACCACCTTGTTGTTACTGGCAATTGCTATCCACCAGTCAAAGAATGGCTGGTAGATGAAATGGGTGAAAGAGTATGCCTTGAAGGCCTTGAAGGGCCTTGAATAATGCCGTTCAGCTGCTGATCCTTTATGTAGGGATACAAAAGATGGGAAAAAGCTGTCACCACAGGGTATGAGACTATTCGCCGCCTGACGCACGAGAATCTCTTGCCGGCCTTGGAGAGGTTTACCGTCCTTGTGAGTCGGCTGAGAGGGCTCTCTAAGTTCCAGGATTCGAACGCCGGGTTCGGACTTTCGACCCAAGGCCTGGACAATATCTTGGATACCACGAGCTGCTTACAGCTCATGGCTCATCACATCCTCATAACAGCGGCTTCCGAGCTCCGCCAATTCTCCGCTTTTTCACTGTGGCTCCGTCACGAGATAGAGGTCCAATCCGTAGACACACAAGCGTCCGCCGCGTACGAAGCCAGTGAGAGAGATAACAATATCGATCATGGAAGTACTCTTCAATATATACAGGGCGCCATGCATCACAGCCGCCTGTACACCCTTTTCAATATCGCGGAGTTGAAGGAGCAGAAGCCGCAATGGAATCTCGTAGCTGAAGGACGACCGTTATACGAAATGTACAGGCGAGAGCTCGACAATCTGTTTCAGTCGAACATTTCAGATAGACATCTGCCAGGGCTGGACGCGCTTATAATATATCTGGATTCCCAATGCAACGCAGTCTTCGCCACCATAGCCGAAACTCAGAAAAGAAACGTTAGATTTGGTCCACCTGTCTATCTTGGAATAGGCGTTCCGCACTCTGTAGATATGAGATTGCTGCCCGAGGTGCCGTAGACATTCCCCATGTGGAGGCTACTACTGACCGCATGGTCACTACAGAACGCAAGTAAACTGGGTGATTTTACTTTGTATGCCATAATCTTGTTTGACGATGCAAGAAAAGACGGCAAGCACGCGCGTATCTACTTATGAGATGCTGCTAATGCGTAGGCAGTCTGTATTTTCAGACTGGGTCTGGCAATCGAGAACGGCATGAGTACTACAACGAACGTCCAGAGTAGCTCTATCCGAGTAACGACAGGCCGCATCCAAGATGCGAGGTTTGTGGATGACGACAATGTGATGCTGGCCGTGATAAGCGACTGTGCGTATCAGGATATCCGTTTGCCTCGATAGGATATGCTCACTCTAGACTCAATCAGCATCAACGACTCTTCTCAGCATCAAGTACCGAAAGACGGATTCGGTCTCGGAAGGCTTGGTCTATGAGAATTTGGCCCGTGTCGATCAGCAAACCGCTCGGAAGTCCTCTGATATCAACGCTGCTGCGTCCACTTTGGAGCTAGATCCATCTGCTGTGGAGGCCGCCCACTTCGTACAGCATACCTTTTCTATGGGACCAACGTGGACTCCAGAACGTATCGAAATCAATGGTCGCAAAGGCAGGCGGGCAATCTGCGTCCTTGCCCAGGACAGACTTCGCTACCGGGTCTATGACCTTGATAGCTTCACTCCAGAAGAGGGTACTTCACCAGCCGGCGGTAGCGACGGGGATGCTGTCATGACAGAGCAGAATCTTCAGCAGCCTGACATCTGACATCGTTGTCTGCACCTTAGTACCCTCATCGAGCTGTATGCAAGTCCAATCTGCTTTCATCTGCAGGAGGTGCGGAAGGATGGTTCCCTAGGACAAGGCCCCAATCATTCGAGAATGGGGCGATGGGACCAATGACCCTGCATCAGCGTCCTCGAGATTCCTCAAGCGACACGATACTTCACGAATCGAGACAAGACCAATGTGCGGAGCAGTAATTCCCGTCAAACTAATCGTTCAGGAATTGGGAAAGCGAGGGGCAGCTGAAGATTAAGGCAATCTGAAATATCCATGCTTTGGCTCATCTGTGTTGCTGCTTGACTTCTAGCGCTTCTGCAAATGCTGCTAGGAGGATTCAGATGAAGTTTCAAACAAGGAGACATCTACTGCAGGAGAGGCTTATACCTCGATCGAAGTGACTCGATGTGAGACTCCAGCAAATTTGATGGTCTCAATATGTATAGCACGGCGATAGGTGATCGGTGTTCGAGGTTTCCGACCAGTGAATGAGGAGCGAGATCAGGATGCTCATGTGGTGCTCGCAGATGCTCAAATGTTGATGATACTGGATCGAATATCGTAGCTTGTGGTCTGCTGTCGATCGAAATGATAAAGTAAAGCATTGCAGTACCTCGAATGAGGTACGTTACAGACAGTTACCGAAACCGATCACTAGCGGCCTTTTTTGATTACGTAATTCACGATTTGTGGAATATCAACACCAACATTCGCAGCTATTTGACGTTTCTGACTCGTACATCACCGAGCGAGTGATATACAAAGAAGTATCAAGTCACCTCTAAACCTCTACCCTGTATCGAAGCTAAGGGTCTATCTTCGATACCCGACTTCGGTCGCTCCTCTGAATTTTGACTTTCGAGATAGCAAAGGTCGGTCGGAGAATGAATGTCAATCAGGTGCTCGAGAGCACTCTCTCACCAGGTATTCTCCAATTCCCCCAACTTCAAGCTGGTATGGTGACTGAGTTTGCGGTTTATAGACGCCTCGACCCGCCAAAATGCTGAGCAGCAGCTCAATCAGGCCGCAGAGGTCGACTTTGTACGTTTCTGATGTCAACCCTGACATATTGCTAGTCTAACGATATCTGCCAGGCTACTTACCTGACTACTTTGGCGCAAGAGCTTGCGAATGAAAATGCGCAAGGCCACATTCGGCAGGCTGCGGGCGTGGCCCTTAAGAACACACTGTCAGCTCGCGAGTTTCCCCGGCTCCGGCATATGCAACTGCGATGGCGCCAAATCGACCCTAGCGCGAGGCACACTGTCAAGGAAGTAGGCTTGAAGAGTCTTGGGTCAAAGGACACAAAAGCAGGCCTGTCAGCCGCACAGTTCGTCGCCGCTGTCGCCGGCGCTGAGCTCCCACAAAATGAATGGCCAGAGTTGATGGTTGCACTGGTCGCCAATGTCGGGGAAGGTACAGACAGTCTAAAGGCGGCTTCATTGGCGACTATTGGCTACATCTGCGAGAGCGACGATCCTGAATTACGGGAAAACCTTTCGCAGCATTCGAACGCGATCTTGACCGCTGTGGTTCAAGGCGCGCGGAAGGAAGAGGGCAACCTAGATGTGCGGAATGCCGCCGTCAAAGCTTTATCTGACTCTCTCGATTTCGTTCGTACCAACTTCGAAAACGAGGGAGAGCGGAATTATATCATGCAAGTGGTGTGTGAGGCTACCCAAGCTGAAGATAGCCGGATCCAGGCAGGCGCATACGGATGTCTGAACAGAATCATGGGCCTATTCTACGAAAAGATGAGATTCTACATGGAGAAGGCGTTGTTTGGCCTCACCATTATGGGAATGAAGAATCCTGAAGAGGATGTCGCTAAGCTGGCGATCGAATTCTGGTGTACTGTGTGCGAAGAGGAGCTGTCTATCGAGGATGACAATTCATTGGTAAACATGCAATCGTTTACTAAGGTCCTCACCAGGCTGACCAAAATGCAGGCTCAACAGGAAGGCGCCACAGAACTGAGACCTTATTTTAATTTCTCCAGAGTAGCAGCACGCGAAGTGGTGCCAGTCCTTCTCGAGCTATTGACGCAGCAGGACGAGGATGCTGGCGATGAGGACTACAACATCTCCAGGGCTGCATACCAATGTCTTCAGCTTTTTGCGCAAACAGTTGGGGGCGACCTCGTCCAGATCGTCCTTGGATTCGTTGAGCAAAACCTGCGACATGATGACTGGCATCGGCGGGATGCCGCAGTGTCTGCCTTTGGAGCGATCATGGAAGGTCCTGATGAGAAAATGTTGGATCCCCTTGTCAGGCAGGCTCTGCCCGTCCTCATTAATATGATGGGCGATCCTGTTGTACAAGTTAAGGACTCTGTAGCGTTTGCTCTGGGGCGTATATGTGAGAATGTCTCGGACTCCATCGACCCCCAGGCCAATCTACCTCCACTCATACAGGCTCTCTTTACTGGTCTCTCCAGCAATCCGAAGATGGCCAACTCTTGCTGCTGGGCTTTAATGAGCATCGCGGATAGGTTTGCAGGCGACCCAGGATGCCAAGAGAATGCCCTCTCCTCGCATTTCCAGGACAGTGTGACACATTTGCTTCAGGTGACAGAGAGGTGAGTGTTCACGGTCGCCTACGTTCGCTGAGTTGACTGAGGTTCCCAATAGTTCGCAAGCTGACAATCAACTCCGAATGGCCGCTTACGAGGTTCTAAACACTTTTGTCTCGAATGCCGCCATCGATAGTCTACACATCATTGCTAAATTGTCCGATGTTGTACTGCAGCGCCTGGAAGGAACGTTGCAAATGCAGCAGCAGATCGTGAGCGTGGACGATAAGAACACTTTGGAGGAAATTCAAACAAGTCTAACGAGCGTGTTACTAGTAAGTCTATTCCGCTGATCGCAGGAGCGCTGTGCTGATTTTATGATCTAGGCGATTATACAGCGCCTAGAGCAAGAGATCCAGCCCCAGGCGGATCGAATCATGCAAGTGTTCCTACAGATACTGATTACTGTAGGACCCAAGTCTAGTGTGCCAGACAGCATCTTCGGAGCGGTTGGATCTCTCTCAACGGCTCTGGAAAAGGATTTTGAGAAATACATGCAGCCATTCGCACCGTACCTCTACAACGCTCTAGGAAATCTCGAGGAGGCTGGGCTTTGCGCAATGGCCATTGGGCTCGTGAGCGATATTGCGAGATCACTGGGGGAGACGTGCTTGCCCTACTGCGATAGTTTCATGAATTATCTGCTGAGTGATTTGAGGGTAAGACAATCTTCAGACTGTTCCCTCCAAATCGACCTGCTAAACTAGCTGCAGAATGCGTCGAGCAACCAGCTCAAGCCTGCAATCCTTCAATGCTTCGGAGATGTAGCCAATGCGATTGGGCCACACTTCGAGAAATACTTGGAGACTGTGGCTCAGGTACTTGAAGCCGCGGCTCAGGTCACACAGAACGAGCAGGCGAACTATGACATGCTTGATTACATAATGTCGTTGAGCGAAGGCATTATGGATGCTTGGGGAGGAATCATCATAGCCATGAAACAGGAAAAGGGTGAGTGACAGAAGCACATCTGTTCGCATAGCTAACAACCCTGTAGCACAATCCCTTAGGCCCTTTGTCCAAACTATCTTCAAGTTCCTCAACCAAGTAGCCCACAGCTCAAATCGTAGTGAAGGTCTGCTGCGGGCGACCATGGGCATTATTGGGTAAGCATCATCTCTTCTGCCTTACCTATTCTTGACGTTGAACTAAAAATCTCATAGTGATCTTGCGGATGCTTTCCCTCAAGGAGATTATGCGTCCTACCTCGAGGCGCCCTGGATCTCGCAATTAATTAGGGAAACTAGGACGAATCGAGATTTCCAAGAGCGAACAATCCAGACCGCTCGCTGGGCCAAAGAGCAAGTCAAGCGTCAGCCAGCCAGTTTGCACCCAGTGCAAATGTCTTAGAGACTGCGACACTGGCGCTTCACACCCATTGCTCCTCCGGAGCCTTCCCGGAGCCTTCGAGGGCCACAATGCAGGTGGTCATCCGCATGAAGATCCTCCACTACACGCGCTGTGGTCCGCAGGTCAACGCCATGACTACGATAGATACCTCCAGAGGCCGTGTTCGCCACCCAGCGACAATGCAGCACTTCGCTCATGACGACTCCCCAAGTTGCAGCCCTAGCATATCAGAGCACCAATCGAGCATGAGCTTCCCTCCCCAACCATTGATACCCCACACGACCGCCACGCCACCTGTCAATAAGCACATTCAAAGCACTTACAGCACAATCAACATGCCGAGTTGGAGGTATTCTCTCAGGCGTTGAAGTTATGGTAGCGGCTGTAGACGCTCAGGTGCTATTTCACGCTACAATCAGAATCCTCCCGTAGATCATGTATGCACAAGTCAATGTATCCCCAATTGCCCAAATTCTACCCTAGACTTGCGAATTCCGCAGGAAGTTCTCGTTGTTGCCATAGACGTGATGCCTTCGTACGTTGGGTGTGTCTTACCCTCGGACGCGAAACACAAATCCTTACCCTCAACAAGAGGGGATCCGTAAGATGGACATGATGTTTAGCCTACTTTAGCATAGAGGATATGCCAATTCACTTGAACGTATGGCACACATTGTAATTGACTTGGCCTTTCCTAGACACTGTAAGTCAGAGTACATGTAAGCCTTGCCCTAGTGCCATGGGGTTCGTGGGGCCTGAACAACGATACTTTATCCATCTATACCTTGGTTCACCTATTTCCCCAGATGCCGAACATTCAGTCCAAGTAATGACGTCATTGAATCCCCTCTCGCAGTAATGCTCGACTAGAGAAGTAATATCACGAGACGACGATCTTGGTCCCCATCGGCAATCTGCATGGTAGCTATGTCTCACTTTCCTTCTGCGATGGATAAACGGTGGCCAATCATTCGGAGTCACTAACTACCCCAACCTTCCTGATCTTACATTTTCCCGAGACTCATCAGTCCGTCGTCCCGTCAAATACTTACGACGGCGCTGGCCGCGATGGATCCAGACGTGGAACGAGAGCTGCGCACAACGAACCCTGATATACCATTCCACGTCTCCACCACCCATCTTCACCATACCTGGGCAAAAACCTACTTTTCTCGCCCCGAGCTCTACATACAGCCTCGTACTATTGAAGAGATCAGCAAAATCATTGGGCTAGCTCGAAAATGTCACCGGAGACTCGTCACCGTCGGCTGCGCTCATTCGCCTTCCGATCTTACATGCACCTCAAGCTGGATGATCAACCTAGATCTTTACGACGAGCTACTGGATTTGAATAAAAACACAAGAGTAGTGGTTGTGCAATCGGGCATCCGCCTACATGACCTACAGCAAAAAGTCAAGGAACAAGGGTTGATGATGCCGAATCTTGGGAGTATCGACCATCAAAGTATTGCTGGAGCGCTAGGTACTGCTACACATGGGAGCTCAACACGACATGGATTGCTGTCGCAATCTGTATTGGGGTTGAAGATCATGCTCGCAGATGGTCGATTGGTCACCTGCTCGCGAGATCAAAACCTTGACTTATTTCGAGCGGCCTTGGTGAGCTTGGGGGCCCTGGGCGTCATCACTGAGGTCACCTTCCAGATGGCCCCCTTTTTCAATATCGAGTGGCATCAAAGCCTGCATCCACTGCAGAACTTGCTAACGAGGTGGGAACATGGGCTCTGGACAGAATACGAGTTTACGCGGATTTGGTGGATGCCTTACATGAAACGGGCTATAGTATGGAGAGCAAATAAAACAGATAAACCGCATCATCCTCCCGTTTCCAATTGGTGGCGGGGCTCGATTGGTTTCCATACATACCATGTGCTACTCTACATAGCGCAATGGGTGCCCCGAATCCTGCCTCTGGTCGAGAAGCTGGTCGTCAATGTTCAGTATGGTTTCAAAGACGGAGCTAGTAGTACGGCGGTCGAAGATGGGCACACCGGGCTTCTCATGGACTGCTTGTACTCCCAATTCGTCAATGAATGGGCGCTGCCGCTGCACAAGGGCCCGGAAGCAATCTCTCGATTATCGGCATGGCTTCATGGGGACGCAGTTGGCTCTCGGATACCCGTCGAATCCAAAGGTATCTATGTACATGCGCCCATAGAAGTACGCGTCTCCGACACCTCTGCTACCACCCCTCGACCTTACCTTGATAACACCGCGCCTGATGGTCCAACGCTGTATCTGAACGCCACACTATATCGACCGTATAACTGTGACCCGCCCTGTCGGATTCGGTATTACGAAGCATTCGAATATCTGATGAAAGAGCTAGGTGGGCGGCCGCACTGGGCAAAAAATTTCGCCACGGTCACGAAGGAGGACTTTCACAACATGTATCCCACACTTGGAGACTGGTTACGAGTACGAAACGAGGTAGACCCTGATGGGTTGTTTGTTGGAGACTGGCATAGACGCCATCTACTTCCGACTGAAACCGGAGGATCGAACTTACCACTGGAAGAGAAAAAGGTCAGTACCACAGCAGCAAGCGCGGGTGGCCTGAATTGGGCTGGAGTCATATCGATGAAGGGCTTGAGTCCGCAGACGAGCGAGGAAAGCTTTGACATGATGCGAGCATCAGAAGCCGAGAGAAGCTCGCTACCCAGAGGGTTGGATGAAAATCTAGCAGAGGAGGAAGAGGAATTATGAGTTGAACGACACATGGCATGGCCAACGAGACCACGTGTGCACGCTAAAATGAAGATCACGATGGAGATTAAGCCAGCAGGCGCAAGAACAATGTTCTGTGCTTAATCTCGTGCCACAATGCAGGGTGACAGCTTTCGCATGGAAGAGCCAGTCCAGGTAGGTATGCTGCATAGGACGTGTTGAGCTGTTCCATCACAGTCCCACTCTTCATTCATGCCCTGCGCGGTAAACATGATTACGTGGAGAAGTCGTTGAGACGGTCAAGGATCTTTAACGGTGAGTCACGCCATCACGTGATCGCGTGACTGCGCTCTTTGGCCTCCCATGACTCAATCAAGTACGCTTAGAGTCATTAGACGGTAAAGACAACGTTTTCGGTCAGTATATATGTGATCTCTGATCTACCTGTCTCTTGCCTTGAGACTTCGAAAAATCTTTGGTTTACTTCAAGATGAGCCGCCACAATCGCCGTCGAACTCGAGGCGGCAACAAAGCACAGAACGCGCCTATTCCACGAGCCAACTTCGAGCTGCCGTCATGCCCTAAAGCAGACTCCATGGAGAAGAGGTTGTCAGCACCTCCCTTGCACACATTCACCCGGCGCGGTGACATATCCGCTAAACATTGGCACAATCGGTATATCGCATGGCAAACCCGTGAGAAACGACAGCGAGAGGAACGCAAGAAGCTGATGGAGGAACGCAAGAGGATCTTTGGTGGCGAGAGCGATGAAAATGACGAAGACGATATCTGTTCGAAAATGATGGAATACTTTCACGGGCTGGACTATATCGACTTTGAGCTCTAGCGACTGAGGAGCAGCGTATGGTTGGAGGCACACATTTGTATCGCTGTTCTTGGCCTTCGTGTAGCACCGCATTCGAGACCGCTTGAACCTCTTTTCGGTATTGGCAGGCAGGCGCTTAAGGCTTAGGGGGCATTGCTCGGAACACGCGATGCTCGAACTCGTCATGTGGAAACACTAAGTAGTATCGACGCTTTTACACCGAGGTCAAACCGGAAAGCCTCGTTTTCTTCCTTCACAGGTCCTTTGCTTCGCAATGTCTTCATACGGCTAGGAGTCTATAACGAAACAGAGTATGATGCTAGTAGATTCTTGTCCTGATGTCGCGCTTCTGTCAATCTTCCAAGACTTCTTTCAATCTGGAGGCCCCGTCAGTGGCTGCGAGAACTTAGAGCTGATATCCACTCTGGCGCTTCGGTGCTGCCGAGCCTGCCTGAACTACTGGAGATATATAGCCATGAGCTTTCATTCCTCGCAACGCCATACCTCTTGTTGTGTCAGGAAGTCGATCCCGTCATCTTACGTCCATGCGAAGATGTCTCCATGTCCACGGGTTTCGAGTATTGTGATTTCCGCACGCTTTCCATGATTCAACTGTCATTCGCGAAGGCGAAAGCTCCCTGCTTTGAAGGCTGGTTTTTAGTGTGCCCTGGGCTTTCTTTCTGCTGAAAGTCTTTCCGTAGATTGTGTTGTCAAGTCTCTCGAATTTTCCTCGGATGAGTGTGAAACTTTGAGCTCGATACAGAGATGTGGTTACTTCGGACTGACATGTCGGCTTCACTGCATTTGGATGCCCAGCGGTGAGATTCCAGACGGGGAGTGCCACGATCAATATACAGGCTGGAGACTATTTATCCAAGCCCCCATCGATTCCACGACAGATTTGTAACAAAGCTGGGATGAATTAACGAGACGACGGTAGATACCTCTGCCCCCTGTTGCGAGAGGACGTCTCACGAATCCAATCAATTTCAACAGATTTTATCGACCAGTCTTTGCCGTTCTCCCAGTCATTGCTCGGATTGCTGTCTTTCTTCCCGTGTTCGCATTCAATATTGCGCTACACGCGGCCACGGCTAATTCTCTTGATCATTTTCTCTCCTGGAATCATACTTCAGTTCCGTCGCGTGTGGTGCCCTGATCGCATTTGTCGCTATTGATACGCCTGGTCTGCTGATAATGACTGCCTTCATTGGTCTTTCAAGCATCTTGGGCCATTGAGCGTGCCTTTTGTCATTTTTGCGAGGTGTCGATTCGAGCGCTGTAGGCCTAGATTTTACAGCCATGTTCAAGCATTTGGCAGATCGGATACTTGAGGGTAGCAGAGCAAAGTGTGAGCCCTTGCGAACGTGTTCCTGGCTTGTGGCCATTACCGGGACGGCCTTCGTTGGTAGCGCTTGGTTCGGCTTGAACCCGCCTGTTGCTTTACTACTCGGAGGCGCGATAGGGGTGCCGAAGTGGGCTGCCATCGACCGTGGACAGATTTTTGCTAGATTCAGAATTAAAATAATATCTCTGCAGGCGGATGATGTCGAAGAGTCTCGAAACCAAAGGCACTAGATGCAAGACGCACGACTCGCAGCAATTGGGCGTCGTCCATGTCGCTGAAGCGGCAAGACGTCAAAGAGTATGTTCTGGCCGGCTGAGTAGACCATAACAGATAAGGGAACGGTCCCTCTTGTGCTTGCTTCGAAGGCATGGGCAAGATCAAGAGGATGGCCGTGTGCCATCAGCCAGTTTTGCATAGATGTAACCCTCTAATGCTTGCTTCGAAGGGCTGGGGCAGGTGAAGAGGACGGCTGTGCCTCCGCATTACTATCCAGCACTTGATGCTTGAGCGCGGCTTCTGTGCAAGATGTGGGAAGCGTGCACGACAGGATGTTGCCGTCGAGACAGACGAAAATTCAGATTCTAGATCAACAGACAATATTCAATAATCATTCCGGGGTCTGCGTACAATTATGCACGCGGTTTTTGTGAGGCTGGTTTCAAAGGAGGATGTCATCCCCAAACATGGTCCTCCACGTAAGGTCACGAACGAAAAACTCGTGAATCAAATACTTCGTCTTCTCAACCCGGATCCACTTTGGAACCAACAACCACGCATTCCCACGCGCTCATTCTCCGCGAGCTACAGCGCACGCAGAATAGATAGCGGAGCAGGCGTACTCGGCATCGTCATACCTCGAGTTGCCGGAATACAAAGAGTCCATTGCTCAGTCGTCATGCCTCCGATTCATGTCTTATCCATCTTCAAAGTCCGCAATTTGACTGTAAACCTGTTCGATATAGGGATGGAGAATGGAGCTTGGAGTTGGCTGTGCGTGAAGAGGTCGGATAGGTTATTCGTGCTGAGGCTCTGAATGGCTTGAACTCCAGTCCCAGCTGGAGGTGACATGCACAATGCCGTCTCAACCGGACATACATCTTCAGTCACAGGGTCAATTGTATGAGCTCGTACTAGAAACAGGTTGAATGCCCATCCTCGAGTATCGAGCTGCAGACACTGTGGGCGAAAGAGCTTTTCTCCTTTGGTGGATTGTCGTCCTCCAATCACTTGAAAGTCCTCGCCCTTCATGGCTAAGGTACATGCTAGATCTCAGTAGTAATACGGCCCTTGTCCGAAAATCTGCCCATACTTCTGACATCGCACAATTGATTGATCAACTCAGGGCCGGTCATCAACGTTTCTACGCTTTGCCGTTAGGTACAACATGCCCTGAATATGCAATCAGCCTGTAAATGGTGAAGTAAAGCCAGTGGGAGCAAACACTTTCTGCGTCGCCTTTGTTGTGCATGGTTACTGGCAGCATCGCCTGGCTTGGCCCCACATCAGCCTCCGCTATTCTTTACTTGAGAACATCTTCTGCCTCTACGATATCAACCTCCTTACTTACTGTATCAAGTTCACCTTCTGCTGCTACACCTCAACAGTAACCATGCTACCGACGGCTTGACCGAGCGTATATTGTTGTACAAGAAGTTTTAGCCTCTGTTACCCAGCTACTTCTGAGTACGTCTCCTTGACCTCACATTCTCTTCCTTCATTGCTCTTCCACCGCACGCTCACTCTCCTACCACCCGAAATTTCACATCAATTTCGGCTATCCTTACTGATTGCAGCACCTCCGGCAGATACGCGTTGAGAAGCACGCTTTAGCATCTGTTGTGCGAGCTCGGCAACACTTTAGTCTTCCTTCTGTTACCTTTCAGTGAGCGAAATTCGATCTAGACTTACTTAAGGCATCATTTCTACTAATTCCGAGACACAGGTAGAAAACTTCAAGTCATACTCACAACCAGCCACTGGGACATCACAATGTCCTTCCAAGGCTTTCGTGAATCCAACCGGGGTGGGCGTGGACGGGGGCAAAACATCAGCAGTGACCAAGGCGCTACTCCTCCTCAGCAGAAGAAGAGGACTGCATGGAATCCTGAGTATGATAAGTTTGGCCAAGAAGCACAGAAACACAAGATCTTCGTGTAAGTGCTTTGCCCGTTCGAGCAGAGATACGAGCTGACGTACTACCTTATTTAGGCAAGACGGACCAAGCGAACCCTCATCAGTTGTAACCAAGCAGGAGAACGACAATATCGCGTCGAGGAAGAACCCGACTTTAGCGGCCTTGAGTCTTGAAGATGACTTTGTCCTGGCTCTCCCGCTGCGACCAGGCTACGCTACGCATCCGAAGAGAGTCTTTCTTCGAGCAAACCATTTCCCTCTCCTCCTGAACCCGAACGTCAAGATCTATAAGTACGACGCAAGTGTATTCCCGGAGGTCAAAATCTTCCGCATGAAGCGACGTCTCTTCGAGCTATTGCTTACTCGAGGAAATATGCCCGAATTGACTACTCCGCCCACGTCGAATGACGAGAATTTGGTCATCACGAATCAACAACTTGACTTCGGTCGTGCTGACTCCAAGACGTATCCGATAATCTTCTATAATGCAGGCGAGAAGAAACCCAGTGCCAGCACTGAACATCTTAAAACCTACCAAGTCAGACTAACGATTAACGGGGTGTTGCAGACCGATAAGCTGACCAAGTACATACAAGCGACTCCAACGGATGATCGTTCCACTAACATAGGCTTCGAGGAGGAGAAGGAAATCCTACACGGATTGCAGTTAGCTCTGGCGATCAATGCCAATCGGAACATTGATCTACTGTCAGCTGGTCGCAACTCCAGATTCTATCCGAAAAACGACGGCTGCTTCGACCTTGGCGGGGGTGTCATCGCCATCAAAGGTTACTACGCTAGTGTTCGTACGGCAACATCTCGCCTCTTGGTGAACGCTAATGTCTGCACATCAGCGTTCTACGCTCCCACGGATCTCTGGACACTGATGACAGCGCATGGGAAAACAGATTGTCGTAGCCTTGAAGTCTTCGTCAAAGGTCTTCGGGTCGAGACGAAGTACTTAAAGGGGGACGATGGGGAACCATTGATCAAAGAACGCTCTGTCTCCGGATTTTCCCATAAACCAGAGCAGCTAGTGGAGTATGGGACCGCAAGCGACATCTCCTTCGATGTGCAAAACGAGGACGGGCAACGTCAAACCTTTACAGTTGCTAAATGGTTTAAGAGACAACACCAACATTCGTCCCAGCTCGACGTCCCTATCGTGAATTTGGGAAGTAAAGAGCATCCTGCATGGACGCCGGCGGAACTCTGCTATGTTTTGCCAGGTCAGGCCTATCGGAAGAAGCTCAGCCCTGAGCAAACCAGCGATATGACTAGATGCGGGGCGGTCATGCCCGCAAACAATGCCCGAAGAATCGTCGGTATGATGCCAAAAGTACTGGGAGTGACTCCGGCACCAGGAAACCTCGAAGCCTACGGTCTGAAATTGGATCCGAAAATGGTCACAGTCCCAGGCTACATTCTCAACGCTCCCAAAGTTAGCTTGTGTGGAGCCACTGGGCAATCGTCCCCTGCAGACGTACGCAAAGGTAGTTGGAATATGGCTGGCAAACGATTCAGCGTTCCTATGAGCGTCAAGCAGTGGTCTTTCCTGGTACTAGAAAACCAAAACACTCCACCCACTGACCCCATCAAAAAGATTGGCAAGGACATCCTCGAGGAGTTCCGGACGACGATTCAGTCGTGTGGCATTTCTGGTATCAAGGATGCTGAACCAGTGGATCAAGGGTTCAAGGCAGTTCTTGGCCCACGTGAGAGCGAAAAGACCAATGACGAGATCCTTCGAAAAGCCTTCAAAGGGATCGCCGAAAAATCAACGAAGATGCTGCTTGTTTTCCTACCAAGCAACGATGCATACATTTACTCGAGAGTAAAACGTTGGGGTGATTTGGAATTCGGAGTGCTCACTGTCTGCTGCCTGGTATCCAAATTGAAAATCGGAAAGCCAGACAGTGGTCGACATCGAGTTCAGTTCTTCGCTAATCTTGCGATGAAATTTAATTTGAAAGCCGGCGGGGCCAATCAAGTCTTGTCTGGAATTACCACTGGATCTCTACTGGCCCAGGAAACTATGTTTGTTGGCATAGACGTCACCCATCCTTCACCCGGCAGCTTGATCGGCGCGCCCTCCATCGCAGGGGTTGTAGCTAACATTGATAAATGATTTGCCCAGTGGCCGGCTAGCATCTCCCTCCAAGAGACGGCCAAAAGAGAAATGGTACAAGGATTGAAGACGATGCTGCAGGAGCGCTTGCGTGCCTACAACAGACACAATCAGGGCAAGCTGCCTGATAACTTGATCATCTACCGAGACGGCGTCTCCGATTCTCAGTACATGGCTGTCCTCAGAGAGGAATTGCCTCAAATGCAAGACGCTTGCAAGGAGTTGTATCCAGCTGGCAGACCCCAGCCTAGAATGGCAATCATTGTTGTGGGAAAGAGACATCATACTCGGTTTTTTCCCATGACTGATCGCGACTCAGACAAACTCGGCAATCCTGTCAACGGGACACTGGTAGATCGAGCAGTCACGTTGCATCGAGGTTGGGATTTCTTTCTACAAGCACACGCCTGCATCCAGGGTACTGCAAGGCCAGCCCACTATGTCGTCATTCACAACCAGTTCAAAGAATTCGAGAATGTCAATGTTTTGCACACTGTGGTATGTCTCGTGGACCCCGCTCAACTAGATGCTCTTTAGTCGCGTAGTACTCGTCTCTAACCTTCATCTCTTTGCAGACACATGACCTCTGTTACCTTTTCGGGCGTGCCAGCTCAGCCGTGTCTGTCTGCCCTCCAGCATATTACGCTGATCTCGTCTGCGAGCGAGGTCGCAATTACCTCTACAAGATCTATGTACCTGACAATATCGATGCAATTAAGAAGGTGAAGTTTGATCGCCAAAAAATGGAGTGGGATTGGAAGCATGGAGTTCATAAGGACTTGGCTGACAGCATGTGGTATATTTGAGATGAGCCACCACTATGATGGACGTCGCAGTGATGAGGCGGATTTGGCAGAATCATTTTCGCTAGTCCCGCATTCGAGCACTTGGATGCTTTGCAACAAGGAACTGAACTGAACAACGGTTTGCCTCGTTGCTGGTCCTTTTGAGGCGCATAAGGTCGCGTGATTGAAGGTTGCGCTCGTTGAGCGTTCACGAATATCACTCGAGCAAGGGTCTTGAGCAAAGATCGCAGTTTCTGATAGAAAATTGGTGCTTGACTTGCGGAATGGATACTATTCTAGTGCCATTGGACGTGACACTTGATACCATTCCAAAGTAAAGTCATTTCGCTGCACCAAATATAATATTGCCCAACTCCGAGATCGGGCCTAACTTCTACCGATTGCCGCGCTTCTAGCGGCTGCAAGACTGCACGATGCCGTCGGTATGAAGCTAGTCCAAAACATCGTAGCGTCCCAAAAAGGTGTTCTTTTAGATGTCCCCCGAAACGCAGCAAATGATCCCTCCAGTGAGTAAATTGATGATGAAACCGGCCAAATAGACTAATCTCGCAAACAAACACCTTGGAAATGTCCTTTCGCACTCACTCCTCCAGGAATATCTGAAGCACCTCCTCTCCAGCTGCCACTTTGCCCAACATGGCCACAGACTATTCGTACGACGAGCAGGGAGTCTTCTTCCCCTATTTCATCTTGACTATAACCTCTATTGTGACCCTGCCGCTCTCCTACTCTCTTCTTAAACCCAGCAAAGGTATGCGCCCTAACTACCACCTGCGATTGCAAGCGGCTGACCAGGACAATAGAATTAGAGAATACCGCTCCACGAATAAAGTCAGATTTCAAACCCCCAGACGAGAACCTGATACAAGGGCAAAAGAGGAAGCAATGGCGGCGCGAAAGAAGGCTGAAGAGGATACTCGCCGTGGTCTTCGGTTGTGTTCTGATACTTTGGATGGGATTTCTCATAAGTTCCTCCGAGACGACCGCGCCTAAGATATGGGATCCGTACCATATTCTGGACATCTCGAGGTCTTCTACGGAGCAACAAATTAAAAAAAGATATCGAGACCTTTCGCGGGTCTACCACCCCGATAAAGCGCATCCGGATGAGTCGAAGAACCAGACAGTTGAGGATATCAACGACCATTGGGTAGAGCTGTCGAAGGCATTCAAAGCCTTGACTGACGAGGATCTCCGGAACAATTTCATTCAGTACGGTCATCCTGATGGGAAGCAGAGCTTTAGCATCGGTATTGCCTTGCCAAAGTTCATCGTCACAGAAGGAAATGGAAAATACGTCCTCCTGGTATATGGTCTACTGCTCGGGGTGCTGCTTCCCTATATTGTTGGAAAGTGGTGGTATGGTACCCAACGAATGACGAAGGAAGGAGTTCTGATCGCAAGTGCGGGCAATTTGTTCAAAGAGTACAAGGAAGACCTCACGGAGGGCGGAGTCGTCAATGCACTGAGCTGTGGTGATGAATTCAAGAACTTTCTGAATGGGAATAAAATGGACGTAGGTCTGGGAAAGATCGAACAGAGCTTGGAGGCCGAGCCGAGTGGCGAGAGTGTTGCTGGTCTGGCGCCTGAGGACCGAAAGGCGTTACAGAAGCAGGACGGAGTACGGCGCAAGACTTTGGCTCTGCTTTGGGCTTACCTTTGTCGGATACGGCTCGACGGGTCGAAGTTGGACAACGGTGTGTAGATCTACCATTTCGGTTGATGTATGGTCGCTGACAAAGATGCAGAGAAATTCGAAGTCGCGCCACAAGCCCTGGCGCTGAACGAATCCTTCACAGCCATCGCTCTCGCCTTTGCCAATGTCCCAGCAGTTCTCTCCACATATCACACCTCTCAGAACCTCATCCAAGCCATTCCTCCCGGTGCTTCGCCCCTTCTTCAGCTCCCTCATCTCACGCCCGCAATCGCAGCTGCCATTGAAGGTCCGACCTCCACCACACATCTCACCATCCAGGAATTCATGGCTATGCCGGAATACAAGCGGCGAAAACGGGCCTCAGATCAGCCTAATACCCTCGATCCCAGACAATACAACGCTGCAGTTTCCGTTGCTCGGCAGCTACCGCTGCTGAAGGTCGAGAAGGCTTTCTTCAAAGTAATGGGCGAGCGTCACATTACGCCCAGCTCGCTCGTACAATTCGTCATCAAAGCCCGTGTCATTCCTCCCGGCACAGCCAAGATCCCCGAAGTAAATGAGCTTGATCTCGAAGATGTAGATCCCGACGAAGGAGACCTAGACGCACTCCACGGCCGCAAGTCGAAGAAAGCAAACAAAGCCAAGCAGCTAGAATCAGGCTCAGATAGCTCTGGTGGCCCGACATCAACAGACGATGTGGAGAAACCCCTGCAACCTCCGCTGGCATTCGCTCCTTACTTCGCGCGCGACCACTCCCCACGATGGCATGTCTTCCTCTCCGACAGCAAGCTGGGTAAGATCGCCGTCCCGCCTTTCGCCCTGACGACATTCAACAAGCCGCTGTTCACACCCCAGGGCGAACCAACATTCAATATGCAAACCTTCAAGATGCAATTCCAAGCGCCACCGCAAGCAAGCAAATATCCCTTTGTGGCACATATTATATGCGACAGTTACATCGGCATGGATTCAACGGTTGATGTCGTCCTAGACGTCGAGGATGCTGCTAAAGCGGAGGCAGTGGAGTCGGAGGATGATATTAGCGAACCTGATGAGGGTACGTAACTCGGCAGCGACCGATAACTCCGCTCCTTGGCACAATGCAATTACTAATATCTTCAAGATTCTCTAGCGGCGCAGATGAGCGCTCTCAAGTCCGGGCAGCCGGTCTCTCCTAGCGTTAACAAGCGGCGATCGAAAAAGGCGAAGGAGGATGAGAGCGAGGATGAGAGCGATACTGAAGGCGAGGCGGGGGATGATACTAGTGAGACGAATACGGTATGTTGGCTTGATTTGGTGTCTGTTTTCTTCATCGAGAGAGACATGCTGACGCAGATAATCGATAGGACACGGACACCGATGGGGAGTAGATACTCGAAGGATTGGTGAGACGAGAGTCTCGATCTTCTTGGCGTCGTGAAAGACGTAGATCTGATCATAGCGCTTGGCGTTATAGGATCATGAAGTAGAACGTCAGCTTGGCAGTTCCGGGACGGTGGGTATTTGTTCGACTTGTATTTTAAGTAAGGAACATTGCATCCATCGTTGGATCGCGATCAATCGATCGATTCAATATCTCTGCTCTACGCAAGATCTGAAAACCATACGTCGCAAATATGCATCAACGCTTTACCTCCTCCCTATCGGTTCTTCCCGTCTATGTACATGTCTTGCGTTTTCCCATCATAATTGTACCCAGCATACAGCCATCCCCACTACAGCTTCGCCCTCCTCGTCTTCTCATCCATCAACTCCAACCCCACCGCCCGTTCCAACTCCTTCACCGCCCTATGCGTCTTTCCCAACACCACCTTCATCGTCCTCATCCCCATCTCCCTCGCCGTTCGCAGATTCTCCCCAATATCATCCAGAAACAGCACCTCCTCCGCCTTGACCCCCTCTCCACCCCTCTGCCTATCAAACTCATCCAGCTTCTTCAGCGCCAGCTCGTAGATCCGCCTATCTGGTTTGCGCATCCCTACTTCTGCAGAGGCGATGAAGACGTTGAAATGTGTGCGCGGGTCCGAGTCTAAGGAAACGGTCGATTGGGAGGACGGGGAGGAGGAAGGACTGGAGGGCGTGGATTGGGAGGAGGCAGGGATGGAAGGGAGACGGTTGTAAGGGTGGTCAGAGGGGAAGATGACGGTGTTGGAGAGGGCGCCGAGGATGGGTCGTTGCGAGGCGGGAGCGGATTTGAGGCGTAGCAGGGCGGGGAACATGTATGGGTCGGGGGTGCGGGCGTGGTCCATCATAGCCCAGAAGAGGGCTTTGCCGTCGATGGTGGGGAGGGAGGGGAGCGGGGGTTTTGAGGAAGATTGGGAGGGGTTGGAGGAGGCGTTGTGGTTGGTGGAGGATGTAGCAGATGTCAGGGAGGTAAGTGTGGGCGCTGGAGCTTCTGGCGGAGGGAATGAGCTGGAGTCGGAAGGCTTCGCTGCAGAGGCGGTGTTCGAGGATGACTGCGCTCCTCTGTCCTGATCCGTTGGCTCTGAGTCCGAGTTCTCGGACTTCATTGACACTGGATCCCCTAAGAGACTGGGATTCTTCATCGCCGCATCTTTCAGCTTGCTTTTGCCCTGCGGCCTCTTGGTTTCTTTCTCTTTATCTTCTGGCTTCGGGTGCGCTCCTACATCGGTCCTCGCGCCCTTGTCCTGGCCCGTAGGTTCAGAATCTGCATTCTCCGCCTTCAATGAAACCGGATCCCCAAGTAAGCTTGGGTTCTGCATGGCAGCATCCTTCAATTTCCCATGACCCTTTCTATGGGATGTGTGGAATTCATGCCAGATTTCCTTGTTGCGGAGATCAGCGTTGAAAGCTTCGAAAAATGCGTCGTTCATCTTGATCTCTCCTCGTTCCAGGCGCTGCCATGCTCCGTTAGGATTCGAGCGGCTGATGGCAAAATTGACCCAGTCCGCTGGAATGCCATTTTTCTGCTCGTATTCTAAGATCGCTTGGAGGGGCGACGCAACCTTCGACTATCAGCAACCAGGCATTCATAATAATCAAGAAGGCACTAGGTTGCCACGGCAAACAGTCAAGTTCGTCGGATGACCTTGGGATCGCCCTTTTAAGGAATTGGAGTTCATAGTGCCAATTGACAACGTTTCACATCGTTCAAGTAAGGAAAAGTTAGGTACAATTTCCTTCATTCGTCGTTGGAAAGGGAAGACTTACACAGACACCTCCAATGTCGAAGAGGAGGGCTTTGGGTGCCTTGTCAGGAGCCATTGTCAGCCGCAGCAAAACTGTTCTGATGTTCCTGAAGCACCAAGATGAACTGTAAAATCTCCTTCAGCTGGAACAAAAGAAAATTGCAGCCTTCTTTGGGTCGAGCAGAGATACGTAGAGGAGCCACTGCTTCGGACAGGTGCATGATGCTATGATCATTGTTGCCGAGGTCCAATTCTTATCGATAAGAGCAATCAAGATCTGCCCATGTGACGGGCGGGACGTGCCATGCCGGACTCGGTAGTTGGCGGTTGCAAAATGCTTGCGACTTTTGGGAGAATCGATTTCCCCCGCCACAATTAGAATCAAAAATTGCACTTGACAATCCTGCATAAAGATCTGGAAATTATAGTTTCTGTAGTAGATCTAGCCTTTCTCGTGAGTACTATAATGTAATTTTGAACAATTCTATTGAGAGCACTGAGCACATAGAGTTATTTGAGATTTCAAGATTTCGACTTTAACGTAGCTAGGATTAAAAATAGGATTGGAGTACTAGATAAAATACTAAGAAAATACAGCTAGAACAAACGTCTACGATCCACGCTATTAAGATACAAATTGACAGATCTTTAACAAATTTTAGATAAGAGAATTGTTCTCAAGCTTTACCAACAAAATTCGAGAGCTTGTTGATAAAGCTATAGGCTATTGAATGTAGCATTATTCCGAAGTTGCGTTGTGGTAGGGGGAAATAGTTTTGCCGAAGTCGCAAGCATTTTGCAACCGCCAAAGAATATTTGCCAAGCATCGTGATGCACCACAATTTCTTGCCAGAGACCAGCCATAATCACTTAATTAGTTGAACCTCTTGTCCGCGCCCAGACGATCTCTTGAAGATGCCTCAGAACATCAACCAGGTGAGCATCTATCCATCATATTCGGTGGTCTCCGGTTTACTAAACTAAATAGCCTTCAAATCAAATACGACTTACCAACGTCTCTATGGTACGTCTGAAAAAGGGTCAGCCCCAATTACCTAACTTCAAGCGGGGAATGGGCCACTGAGGATACATAGGCAAGAAGCGATTTGAAGTAGCATGCTACAAGAACAAAGTCCTGGAATACCGCTCCGGCGTCGAAACAGATCTCGACAACGTCCTACAAATCCCAAATGTCTTCCTTTCCGTCAGCAAGGGCCAAACGGCACCCAAAGAAGATTTGGCAAAGGCATTCGGCGCCAAAACACCGCTTAATGATATCGTAACAGAGATACTGAAGAAGGGCGAGATGCAGGTTGGAGAGAAGGAGCGAAATGCCCAGCTGGAAAGGATACACAACGAGGTTATAGATCTTGTCGCCTCGAAGCTGGTGGACCCAATAAACAAGAGAGTCTACACGGTAGGGATAATAGGAAAGGCGCTGGATCAGCTAAGCAGTCAAGGAGGGAAGCACGGCGAGGGCAAAGGTAGCGGCACAGCTACGCTTTCAAACGGCGATGACTCAGAAAAAGCCAATCCACGACCGACCTGGACGGGTGTTGTCACTACTAGATCAGCTAAGAGTCAGGCATTGGATGCCATGAAAGCGCTCATTGCGTGGCAACCTATACCTATCTCTAGAGCGAGGATGAGATTGAGGATAACGTGCGAAACGAGTATCTTAAAACAGGCAGCGAAGCCTGCGCCAAAGAAGGAAGGAGCAGAGGATGGGGCGGAAGGAGATGGAGAGAAAGGCACAGGGACCGTGAAGGACCGGATTTTGAGCTATGTTGAACAAGTTGAGAGCCAAGACACTATGGGTTCGGAGTGGGAAGTACAAGGCTTCGTGGAGCCGGGGGCATTCAAAGGTCTAAGTGAGTTCATTGGAGCGGAGACGAAGGGAAAGGGGAGGATAGAAGTTCTGGATATGGCCGTAACCCATGAAGAGAATTAGATACCCCATCGCGATTTTTGTTCCGGTTGATTCGTCCATAACCGATGTTGCAGTTGCCATCTTAAAGAACACGCGATCCTGCAATGTGTGTAGTCGATACTCTTGCTGGATGATGTCGCATGTTAACATAGTAAAATTTCCAATATGTTGGTGTTCAGACGGTGTTGTATTGCTAAAGCTGCTCGACTAAGCGCCCTGGCCAAACAATCTGGCATGAAAACACCAGATTGCAGCAAGCCCACCCCACTCTACCATGCCACGCCGCTTAACCCTTCTTCTTCGAAACACCCACAGTCCTCCCACGGCGACCCGTAGTCTTCGAGTGTTGGCCACGAACCCGCAAGCCCCAGTAGTGCCTCAACCCACGATGTGCGCGGATCTTCTTCAGACGCTCAAGATCCTCACGTAATTTGCTGTCCATACCGTTCGCCAGCACCTGGGAGTCTTTGCCGTCGACAATGTCACGTTGACGGTTGAGAAACCATGTCGGGATCTTGTACTGGGTAGGGTTTTGAATAATGGTGACGATTCGTTCGAGTTCTTCCGAGGTAATATCACCAGCGCTAGAAAGAGACAAATCAGTATCACAGGCTGTTCCAATACAATGTTCTTCTATCGCATAAGACAATCGCTAAAGATCGAAAGAACCCACCGCTTGTTCAGGTCGACATCGGCCTTCTTACAGACCAGGTTGGAGTATCGACGGCCAACACCCTTGATCTTGGTCAAGGCGTACATGATCTTCTGCTTTCCATCGACGTTTGTGTTGAGCAGTCGAAGGATGAATTGGAAGTTCGACTTCTCTCCAGCAACGAGAGCTACAGCAGCCGTTAACAATGTCTCCGGTAGCTGTTACAAGAGAGTAGGAACGTAATACTCACACATGATGTCGGATGCTTTCCTAATTAGATGTCGATGGCTGTGGAAGAAGATGTGCTCTTCAAATTGAAGCGGAGTGCTCGTGGCACTAGCGTGTGCGCTTGCAGCCGAGCTTTCCTACTTGGGACTAGCCCGACTGTTGACTTCAAACCCCAAATTTCTTCCCCAGCTTCGCAATCTATTATAGGGCGACATCTTTACTTGCATGCCTCTGATACGATTGAAGAAGCTCTGGATTACCAGATAACTGTGTTCTGACTTTTGAGCAAGCTCAGTTCGACTGCTGGAAGCGCTGACCCGTCACCATTATCCCCCTTCCTGCAGACACTTCAGACGAGACACTGCTTGCAGAACAACAAGCATTGCTTGAATGAGATCCTTGCTCAAGTCATGGATGGTGTTATGCATCATTCGGTCGCTGATTGACCGGATGTTTGTCAGCTTGCTGATGGCACACCGGGCCAGTCACACCATGCTCTGCTCTGAGTTTCAAATTGCCGAGCATGAATCTCAAAGTTCTATGGATGCTTTGCTGACGCCATGGTCCGCCAAGCGATTCTTCAGACGATACGTTGGGCAAATGTTTTCTTCGCAGGTCTATGGCATGATCGCGGCAACTTGTCGAATGCTGGGCGTTCTGATACAAGTGCAACAGCCCCAGCCAAGAGGATGTCCGCTAGGACGCGCGTTGCTTGTTGTTCAAGGACTTGACCCTTACTGAGCCTTTGATTGGAATAAACGGATGATCCAGGTCAAGCTGAGTTTACAAGCCCGTCGTCTTGCGTTTCGAGCGTCGTCATGCTCTGATATCCTTCCCTTTGGCTGCTATATGAGTGTGTAATTCACCTAGAGGCTGTCAGCAAAGCTTCATGCGTTTGTGTCGAGTTCCAAAAAGCTGACCCAATTGCTACTGTTGACGCCTTTAGCAAGTCCATCATGCTCGACTATGTTATAAGGCCCTCTGCACCACTATCCTTCTCTTTTCGTTCCAGTCAATCATTACATTTCAAGATCCTTTAGTTCAATCCATCTTCAAATCATAATCAAAGTCACTGCTAGCCAGGACTTATACATTCTTTCCAAGCTCTGTTGCACAGAACGCTAGCATCCCTTTACAGCGCAGTTTCATTCATTCTACACCACTTCCTCAAGATGCACGCACAGACACTCTTTCTCTCGATACTCGCTGCCGGTATCGCCGTCCAAGCCCTCCCAGCAGCAGCCCCATTAGCTACAGTCTCCCTTTCCGAAACCACAAACGAGGCACCAGCAGGCATCCAACCAGAACTCCTTCCCCGCGAGCCCAAGCCCGAGCCAGAGGCAGAGACAGAAGCAGGGCAAGGGGCAGAGTCACAAGACAACCAGGCCAAAGCCCGAGCTGGTAATGCTAACGCTGCGGTCTGCAACGGCACAGTAGCTGCCGGTGGCCAGCAGGCCGCCGTTCAGGGCAAGGGAGCTAGTGTTCAGGCTGGTAACACCACAGCGCAGGGCAGATCGCTCCTCATGCCCCGTGACCCCACCAAGAGGGCCGCCGCCGGCGGTGCGTGTGCCAACGCAGGCGGCGCTACAGCAAACGGTACTACCGCTGCTGGCTCCGCGCAAGCATCTGGGGCCGCTGCTGCTGGAAAGAAAGCAGTTGGGAAGAAGGCGAAGGCTGCGGCCAGGAAGGCCAAGGCAGCGGCGAAGAAGGCGAAGGCTGCAGCTGCCGAGAAGGCAAAGGGTGCCGCGGGCGGCAATTAGATGTGTCAGGCACACACGCTCTCTTTCTAACGACATCGACGCTCCTTCGTCCACGCTCTTTTCAATAGCGAGATACACACACCGCATGCGACTGCGCCCACTCAGGCACACCACAGGTATTGATGGCAGGCACATTCTCATCGACACGACGACCTTCCAGCGTACGGAAAATAGCATTCTCTGTTCATAGCATAGCGTAGCATAACCACATACAATCCAACGATAACCCCCTCTTTCTACACTAACCCATCCATAAAAACTGAAACCCACTTCCCATTATCGTTGAACCCTATATCCACACAATCGCTACTTCCACCTCAACTCTACGTCTATCATCTAAAGCATACCGATTACCACCAGCGCGGAAATTACTCCACATAGCAAGCCCACTCCTCATCCGCCCCTCCGCCCTCTTCATCCACCCCATCTTTTCACACCCTCATCACCCCCTCAAGCGTATCCTCGCACGCGCCAATATCTCTGTCCGTCCCTCTAGGCTCCCCGTCTGCTGACGCGCCTCACATCGAGTTCCTAGTCCCACCCGCTGTGATGGTGATCCTGTATATTGGCTGCGGGGACGAGAAAGGGGAGGGGGACGGGCTGTGGCTGGGTGCTGTGAGTATGGAGTCCATGGGGAGCAAAGAGAGCAGAGGGGGGGGGGAATGGGTGTGAGGGCGTGGGTG
>JAABUQ010000149.1_pt1 | contig 146780 bp, 138 predicted proteins | sample 5560001 | NCBI WGS metagenome assembly JAABUQ01 (sample SAMN10711888, study PRJNA513371) | rock metagenome | isolation source: Antarctica rocks | place: Antarctica: Victoria Land, Finger Mt nord | collected 2015-12-18
CATCGCAAAAGCCAAATCGAGCGCAACGATGCCGCGACCCGCACTCCTTGGCGGCCGCAGCATCGGGCCCGCTAGATTCGGCGCCCGCGCAACGTCCAACTCCGTCAAGCCCTACAGGCTCCTAGAGACTGCCCTGGCGAGGCGATCCGGCACGACGGGCGCGAACGTACCAGTGAACGATCGTCGAGGCGTCGGCGTCGTCGTGCGCCCAGCGGCCCACGCCCGTGCCGCCGGACACTTCCTCCAACGATTCGACGACGAAGTCCGCAAAGAGCGCGCGCGCGCCATCGGCACCGACATACGTGTGCGCGATCCCGCGCTCCGCACCGCGCAGCGGCACGAACGTCTCATCATCGACCCGCTCGTCCGCGCCGAAGCGCGAGTCGTTTTTCGAGCCGAGCGTTGCAAAGAATGGGGCGCCCGCGAGCAAGCCGTCACGTACGGCGTTCACGGCCGCGGCGATCGCCTGAAGAGTCCCGTGCAGCAAGGCGTGCGTGCTGAGCGCGGCATCGTACCGATGGGCGAAGGGGAGTGGACCCGCGTAGGGCGCGCATGCCACGCGCACGCTGCTCTGCGCCGCGAAACACGTTGCGCTCGCGAGCGCTCGGCCTGGATCGGAATCGACGGCATCGATCCCGAAGCCGGCGGCAAGCAACGGCGGGACGTTGCGGCCGCTGCCGATGCCCAGCAGCAACACGTGCGCGCGCGGCTGCAAGCGCTCGCACAATTCGATTGCGAAGGGATGAGCCGAAGGCGCCTCGGCCCCACCCGGAGTAACGTCATCTCTGCGCTCGCCTTTATGGGACAAAGGATTCACTCGTATGCTCGAAATCGGCGCGACCTTGCCGACGGTTACGCTCGCCGACGATAGCGGCACGGAGCTCTCCACCGAAGACCTGCTCGGAAAACATCTGATCCTGTATTTCTACCCGAAGGACGATACGCCGGGCTGCACCAACGAGGCAACGCAATTTGCCGATCTACGTTCGGATTTTACGAAAAAGAATGCCGACGTGGTGGGCGTCAGCCGCGACTCGGTCGTGGCACATCAGAAGTTCAAAGCGAAGTACGCAATCCCGTTTCGCTTGCTCGCCGATGTCGATTCCGCGCTGTGCGATGCCTTCGGCGTCATCGTCGAAAAAAACATGTACGGCAAGAAAAGCATGGGCGTTGCGCGTGCGACGTTTCTTTTCGACCCGGCCGGAAAACTGTTGAAGGTCTGGCCGAAGGTCAGCGTCGAGGGCCATGCCGAGGACGTCCTGTCGAACCTGTAGTGCCGGAGCTTCGTGTCACGGTCGTTGGCTCGAGTTGTTCGATTCCGCGACCCGGCCGCGCATGCAGTTCGTATCTTTTCGAAGTTGCGGGCGGGGCCGTCGTGGCAGACCTAGGGACGGGCGCTTTTTCAAGGCTCTTACAGTACCGCGCCGCGGAATCGATCGATGCGGTTGTGATCAGTCACATGCATGCCGATCACTTCATCGACGTGATCGCGATGCGTTACGCCCTCAAGTACGGCGTTCGCTCGAACGACCGGCGCGTGACGCTGTATCTGCCGCCGGGCGGTGATGCGACGCTGCGTACGCTCGTGGGCGCGTTCGCGCGTGAATCGCATCACGATTTCATCGGCGAAGTCTTCGACGTGCGCACGTACGAGCCGGCACTCCCGCTCCCCATCGGCGAAGCGGTCCTTCGGTTCGCTCCGACGTCGCATTACGTGCCGACGTATGCGATCCGCTGCGATGCGGGGAGCGCAAGTGTAACGTATAGCGCGGATACGGCGCCCGACGACGGTGTTGCCGAACTCGCGCGCGACGCTTCCATTTTTCTGTGCGAGGCCACGCTCGCGCCTGAGGAAGAAGCGTCGCTGCCGCGCGGTCATCTTTCCGCCCGTGAGGCGGCACGGCTGGCGGCACGCGCGGAGGCGCGCACGCTCGTCCTCACGCACTATCCGGCCTCGGCGGATTGCGTCGATCTTCGAGCACGTGCGCAAAGTGCATTCGCGGGCGATGTCGTCGTCGCCGACGACGGGTTCGAAATCGCGCGCTAGTGTCGTGAGTCAGAAGTTCGCGCACAAAATCTTGCTCGTCTTTTCGCGATGTTTTGCACGGAACTTCTGACTCACGACACTAGTTATCGGTCTTGGCGTCGCTGCGCGGCAGCGAAAATTGAACGAGCGACTTGATCGGCGCGAGGCCGCGGTTGATGACGGCATAGACCGTTACGTGCAGGTTGAGTTCTTCGAGGCGTGCTTGCGCGGCCATCACTTCACGGCCGTTGCTGACGATGTCCTCGAGAAGCAACACGCGTTGGCCTTCGACGTACGGACCTTCGACGAATTTGTCGCTGAACGCGCCATACGTTTTCGGCGCTTTGCGAACCACGATCATCGGAATGTTGGCCATTTGGGAGACGGCCGTTGCAAGGATGACGCCCCCGAGCTCGGTCCCGGCGATGAGGTGGGGATTGATCTCCGAAACAACCGGCGCGAAGAGCCGTGCGATGCGGCGTAGTACGCTCGGGTCGGAAAAAAGCCGAAACTTATCGATGTAGAAGTCGCTCCGGTTCCCGCCCGCAAGCAGGTACTCGCCGCGGGTAAGCGCTCGTTCCATGATCGTGTTCATCAGCCACTTGATCTCGGGTATGCGGCCGAGCCGCGAGCCTTCGGGCTCTAAATATCCCATGTATACGCGTTCCAAGACTCCGTGACGGGGTTGGGCGTAAAATGCTTGAAATCGGGATTGATCGGTTCGATCTGACGCGGCCACCACATCGGAAGTTCGGGTACATCCCGTGACAGCAGTGCTTCAATTTTCGCATAAGCTGCCGTGCGCGCCGCTCGGTCATACTTCACGAGCGCGTTATTCTCCGCGGCATCCATGGCCGGATTGCAGTAATGCGTCTCGTTGTTGCCGTTTGGGGGCTGCGCGGAGCACATGAAAATCGACGATTGGTCGGGATCGATTCCGGCGACCCAGGCGGTCCAGGCGAGGTCGAATTTGCCGTTCTGGAGGATGCCGTTTTGACCCATCGTCGCGAAGAGCATCGACCCCAGATACGTTTTGACGTCGACGGTGATGCCGATCTCCTTGAGCATCGCTTGCACCTGGACGACGGCGGCTCGGCGCGTGGCATTGGTGCTATTGGTTGCCAGCTGCAAGGTCAGCTTATGGCCACCCTTCATGACGTTCCCGTCGGGTCCCGGCGTATAGCCGGCAGCCGCCAAGAGCGACTTCGCCTTCGCGAGATCGTACGGGTAATGTGTTACGTCCTTCGCATGCGCCCACATGAACCGCGGATGGTCTTGATCGGCGACGCTCGCCGAACCAAACGTCAACGTATCGACGAGTTTTTGGCGGTCGATCGCATAGGATAGCGCCTGACGCACGCGCACGTCGTCGAGCGGCGGATGCTTCGTATTGATTTGGATCCGCTCGTACTCGTTCTTATCTTGCAGAATCGGCACGATCTCGCGCATCGTCTTCAGTTCTTTGTACTGCTGCGGTGAAGCTTGGAATTGCCAATCGAGATCGTGCGTTTTCAATTGATTGAGTTCCGTATTTTCATCCGGGATGGGGCGCAGGACGATCTGATCGAGCTTCGGTTTCCCCAGGAAGTAATCGTCGTTGCGGACGAGGGTGATGTGATCGCCGCGAGCCCACTCCTTGAATTTAAACGGTCCGGTTCCGATCGGCGCGGAGTTGAACGGGACCGCATTGATGTCGTGCAACGCACCGAGGATGTGTTCCGGCACGACTTCGTACGGATCGTCGCTCTCGCCGAAAAGCGTGTCGACGGCCGGCGAAAAGCGTTTCTTCATATGGAAAATGACCGTATCGGCATCGGGTGTATCGACCGCGCGAACGACTTCGTAGCCGGTATGGGTGATGACGTTGTTATTCTTATTGAGAATCGCGCTCCAAGAAAATTTTACGTCTTTACTGCTGAACGCCACGCCATCGTGCCATTTGACGTTCTTACGGAGATGATACGTTATCGTCAGGCCATCTTTGCTGATGCCGCCGTTTTCGAGCGTTGGGACCGTTTCGGCGAGAATCGGAACCTGATTTCTCCCGGTCTCGTCGACCGAAACGAGGACATCGAACATGAGCCGGCCGACCATGGATTCGGTCGTGTTCGCGGCGAGCAGCGGGTCGAGCGTATTCGGCGCCGTCTGCAACCCGACGCGTAAGACGCCTGGTTTCGTCCAAGGATGCCGTCCGCCGGATCCGCCAACGCCGCCGGTTGAATCCGTCGTTCCGACTTTCGTGCATGCAGCGAAAGCGATGCATGCAAGCGCACATACGACGTTCGTCCGAACCTTCATCGCCGTTCTCTTAGTCGTTCCGCGCATCGCGCCCCGGTCACCGGCGCGTGCGCGACGCCTTTTTCTTTGCGCCGGTCTTCTTTGCGACGCCCTTCTTCGCGGCAGTCTTCGCGGGCGCCGAACGCTTCGTTCCCTTTGTACTTGTTTTCTTCGCCGGTGCGGCGCGTTTAGCGGCTTTTTTGGACGCGCGCGACGCCGGCTTCGCCGCCAACTTCTTCACCGAACTCGAGCGCTGTGGCGCCTTGACGTGCATCTTTTTCGCGGCTTTCTTTGCCGGAGCGGCTTTTGTGCGCGCTGATTTCACGCTGGACGCAGTCTTCGCGGCGAATTTCGTGGGTCGGCTGGCACGTTTACGTCCCGTCGCGCCTTTGGCCGTCGAGGTCGAGGCCGATTTGGACATGGCCTTTTTCGGGCTCGCGGCGGCGGTTTTCTTAGGAAGCCTGGAGCGTCGCGTCTCGCCTTGGGCGGCCGTGTCGGCGCGGCGCGCGCTGCCGGCAACCCGTTTTGGCCCCGTCCGAGCAGCTTTCGCCTCCGGTCGAGCTTCCGGCGGCTTCGGTGCTTCGGCCGTCTTTTCGGCAGCGGTTGTGACGGTGTCCGCAGGCGGCAGCATCGCGGCCGTCGTCGTGCCGCCTTTTTTATGTGAGCGCTTTTTCGCGGGCCTATCCGGCTGCGCGGGCGACGCGGTTAGAGATCCCGTGGCGGCAGCTTCGTGCGTAGCGGTCACGGACGCCGCAGCCGGCGGTTTCGCGCGCGAACGCGCCGGCCGGTCCACGCTTCTACGTGGCTCGTCCGGCGCCGCCGTGGCGCTCGCGGCGACCTGCGCATCGTCGCCCCCGGGCCCGGCGCCCTGGGGCAAGGCTACCTGCGCCGGGGGAGGGGCGAGCGCTGCCGTGTGCTCGCGCAAAACTTCTTCGGTGGCACGCAGGGCGACACGTGCGAGACGGCCGGCGATCGGAAATGCAATTTCATTGACGTCGGCTTCATCGAGGAGCGCGAGAACGCTGTCGAACGCTCGTCCCTGATCTTTGGGGCTATGCGCGTCCGAACCCACGGCAATCATAACGCCCGCAGCTTTCGCCTTACGCAGGAGCCGCAGATGCGCGTTGCGGTAGCGTGCGAGCTGCGCCTCATCGCCGACGTAATACTTATAAAAGTAGCGCGAGTTGATTTCGATCGCCATGCCGCGTTCGGCGCATGCCGCGACGAAGCGATTCTCATACGATTCCAGGACTTCGTCTTCGGGCCAATGGCCAAATTTTGCCGGCACGTAAAAATGGCCGACGATATTCCCGGGGAGCTTTTCGACCGCATCGAGCAGGGTCGTCATGTAGATCTCCCAGACGGTGGCCGGTCCAACGACGTCATAGAGATCCTTGAACTCCGGATTATCGAAGGCCCACATCCAGTGGTCGCCGTGTTGCGGATGCGTGATCGACAGGAAATGGATCGACCGGATCATGCCGTCGGGCTTCATCGCGTCGACGATGTTCTGCGCATCGGGGCGGCAGCGTGGATCGTTGTCGATCTCGGCACCGATCGAATAGCGCATGCCGCGCCGCAGTCCGTCCGAGACGACGGCCGCGTGGCCGAGTTCGACGCCGGCTGTTTCGGCCGCACCGTAGAGGTCGCCCGCTTGCGCGAGTTTGAGCGCGCGGCGCACCAAATTGACGGCGGCCGGATCTTCGAAGGTCAGGTAGTTCATGTGGTCCGCGACCATGAGAAAGCGCGGCGACGATCGCCGGCACGCGTGGAAGAACCACAGGAAGAGCATCCGAGCGGTATACGGGATCGGCCGCTCCTCCGCGAAGGTCTTGTGCTCGCCCTTGGCATGGCCGTGGATATCCGGCAAAGCTGCTATGCGCGGATCGGGCCTATCCTCCACGCTGCACCTCGTCCGCCGTCCGGGGCCGGAGCGTGGCGGTCATTGCGGCAACCGCCGCGCCGCTAGGATCGGACAAGGACGCAAGTGCAAAAATTCGGATAGCATCGCTGGACCCTTCCGTGCGAGAAACTCAGAAAAGACCGGTTATAAACGTCGCCGAGCACGCCAGCACGTTCTTTTCGAGCGACAAATTTCGCGAAGCGAGACGCGTCGCCATTCCGTTCGACCCATCCTCTTCATGCGAGGTCCTTTACTGCCATACGTTCGACTGCGCTGGCGGTTCTCCGGTCTCACGAAAGCCGCGCAAAAAAAAGCCGGCTCGCGGCCGGCGGACTTTGGGTGATATTTGTGCTCAGACTACGTCCGAGCACCTCCAATCATCGTATTGATAGAGCCTCGTTGGGAACCTTCGGAACGAACGATGATCACCTCCCTTTGCCCGTCTGTTATCCTTCACTGGTCTGTCTATGAAGGGACCGCGGGTATCGTATGGATCGCGGATTCGTTCTCAATGTGGGTATGCCTCTTTTTAGAAGACAGTCGCAATCGATTTGCTCAGCGCGCGAGCGTGACTCGATAGCCTTCCATTTCGAGAATGCGGGCTTTGACCTCGACGCCGTAGCCGTAGTTATGGAGCGCTCCGCTCGAATCGACGACTCGGTGACACGGGAAGAACAGCGCAACGGGATTGCGCGCCATGGCCTGCCCAACCGCGCGGGCGGATTGCGGATGCCCGATCTCGCGAGCGATCCAACCGTACGAGCGCACTTCGCCGGGCGGAATTTGGGCGGCTTTCCGAAGCGCGGCCTGCTCGAAGACGCTAAGCTCCGAGATGTCGATCCGATCGAGGTCGACGCACCACGTCGCGAAAAAATGTTGTACGGCCTCAACGACCCAGCCCGGCGGCTCGGCTCCGCGCAGCGGTCGACGCAAACGGGCTTCGATGATGGTGCGCGCGGCCTCGGCGTCTTCACCGCGATCGATCCCAACGAAGGTGATGCCCGTCGAACGCCACGCGATGCAGAGATCGCCGAGCGGCGATGCGACGCGGGCGTATGAATCCGCGGCGGTCGATCGGAACTGGCCGCGCAGCGAGCTGATATGCGCGAGAATTCGCGGTACGAGGCTCTGCGGAGGTTCGACGATCGGTAAGCAGGTGAGGCAGTATGCCACACCTTCGAACTGCTCGTACGAATGCTGACAGGTTTTGCAGCGACGCAAATGCGCGATGACGTGCTCGCTGCGAGGTTCCACGCCACCCCGCATATCGTCCCAGAGCGCTTCGACATCACTACACCGCATTAGCTGGTTCCTCGGTGACGATCCGGCCGACTTGGGGACCGAGAATTCGCCGGAGTATCCGCACGGCTCGATGAACGTGCGATTTGACGGTCCCGATGGGTTGGCTCAAGATTTCCGCAATCTCGGGGTGACTGCGGCCTTCGATGAACCGCAACGTCGCAGCCGCCCGCAGATGCATCGGCAGTTGCAGCAGCGCTTGCTCGACAAGCTCCAAATCCGTTCCGCGCTCGACGACGTGTTCGGGTTGCTCGGGGCCCTCCTGCGTATTATTCAACAGCGCATCGGGGTCGGCGAGCGCATCGAGCGCGACGTTCGTCGGTCGCTTGGAGCGTAGCCGGTTCCTCGTCACGTTTAACGTAATCGTATACAGCCACGGTTGCAGCCGCAGTTCCGCGCGTTGTTGGTCGGTCATCTTACCGAGCGCGCGAAAAGCGCGCACGAAGGCGTCTTGGACGATCTCCTCGGCATCCTCGCGGTTGCCCGTCATGCGCAGGGCGAAACCATACAGGCGGCGCTGATAGTCGTCGACGATGAGTTCGAACCGTTGCGTCGACGGTATTTCGGCGGACCGCTGCGGCGTCGGTGCTGCTGCGGCCGGCTTCCGCTCGGCGGTCCTCGCTTGAGGGACCACGCGATACTCCTATAGGTGGCTTGCGAGTCTCGCGCCTTCGGTATCGCCCGGGGAGTCCCCTTATCGCTCTATGGCTTCCGGGCGCTTTGCGCGGTATGCGGCACGTCGGCCCGAAGGGTCCGCGCGTACACGATCGTTACCGGTTCGTTACTTGAACGATTCGAAACGTTTCCCGTGATCGTGACCGTTGTATCGAGCGCGAGCAGAAGCGCGCTGTCGAGATCATAGTACGCGGTTCCGCGCATGGCGATCGTACCCGTCAGGGTGAGCCCGGGACGGTCGGGAAGCGCGCCCTTCATCGTACCGGTCGATTCAAAGCGCACACCGATCGAACGGTGCGGACCCATCATCGCATTGCCGATATGCCGGAGATAGCCATGCAACGACGAGCCCGTGAACGGCGAGGGAAAATCAAAGGGCAACGCTCCCTCGAGGTGTTGCAGGTCGGCGAGCGTCTGGCGATCGAGTTGAGCCGAGAACGGTTGATTGAGGACGGTCAGATAGTCCGGATCCCGATCTGCCGTGTCCCGCGCTTCGCCCGTTGGAAGGACATCGGCGGTGTAGTCGCTCGTTGCATCGGACGCCGCCGTGCCGTCGCTACGGGTGTAGACAACGTGCGCTTTATACCGCGTTACCTTGCCGTGATGCGTCATTTTGAGGCTTTCGGAGCCGGCGTACGAGACTTCACTGCGGATGTCGCTCGCCCCGATCGCAAAACTGTCTTTGCCGGATACGGTATAGCGCTGGTCCGCCCGGGCGATCACGCCCAGTGCCGAGACAAGCGCGAAGGTGACGAGCGTCATGGTCGCCGCGCGGAGGCGAGCGGAGGCGCTACGCACAGGGTTTCGGCGGCGAAAGCGCCGATGTACCGGTAGTCGATGTTGTTTCTGCGTGCCCTGGTCTTCGCCGTCATCGCGGCGCTTGTCGGTGACGGTATCTCGGGCCTCCGAGCCGCCGAAACACCGATCCTCTCGGCGAAGCTCGAGCAGATCTATCTGACGGCGTTCGACGAAGCGCTCAACCGGCACGCCAGCCGTCAGCGCGACGGCACGACCTATGTGTCGACGGGCGACATCGAAGCCGAATGGCTGCGGGACGCGAGCGCCGTGATGGAGCCGTACATCGGTCAAGCCGCCGAAGACGAACGCGTCGCCGAAGCGTTGCGCGGCGTCGTCGCGCGCGAAGCGCGCTACATGTTGATCGACCCGTACGCCAATGCGTTTTCGTCCGATTACAAGGTGGTCGAGCGAAAGTTTGAAGTCGATTCTCTTTTATACCCGATTTGGTTTGCGGGCCGCTATTGGCGCGCGACCGGCGATCGCTCGATTTTCACAAATGAAGTCAATCGTGCGTTCGAACGTGTGCTCGCGACCTTTCGCGACGAACAGAATCACGATAGACGGTCGCATTATCGCCACCCCGACCTAGCTAACGGTGGAAAGGGCAGCTCCGTTCGCGATACGGGAATGATTTGGACGGGATTCCGTCCGTCGGACGATCCTTCGCGCTACCATTATAATATACCCGACAACATGTTCGCCGTCGTCGTGCTGCGCCGGCTTGCGGAGATCGAGCGCCAGGTCTACCACAATAAAAGTGATGCGGCTAACGCATGGGGTCTCGCCGTGCAGATCCAACGCGGCATCGAGCGTTTCGCGACCGTTCACGTTCGCGGCTTTGGCGATATCTACGCCTATGAAGTCGATGGCTATGGGCATGCCAACCTGATGGATGACGCGAATATACCATCGCTGCTCTCCATTCCGTACTTCCGCTATCGCACGGCCGGCGACGCGCGCTATAAAGCGACGCGGCGCTACGTGCTCTCCACTCGTAATCCGTATTTCTACGACGGCAAGTATGCGAGCGGCATCGGCAGCCCGCACACCCCGCGCGGATATGTCTGGCCGCTCTCCCTCATCGTTCAAGCGCTCACGGCGGACGACCCGGTCGAAGTTCATCGGGTGATGGGTTATATCGCGGCTTCCGATATCGGCGATCACCGTTTGCACGAGTCGTTCAACGCGAATTGGCCCGAGGCGTTCACCCGGGACGATTTCGCATGGCCGAACGCCTTATATGGGGAGCTCGTCTTGCAGCAACGTGCCGTGAAGCGCTAACGACTTACAGCGGTTATGCTTACCCTGGAGCTCGGGCGGGTACGGCTGCGGTGTGTTTCCGGAGACCTTCCTGCGCAGAGAAAGGGTCAGCTCAACATGTATAAGTTCATCCGCGTCTCACAAACAGGCGATGTCAACTGTCTCGTCAAGGGTGAGTTCGACAATTTACAGAGCGACGATGGGCAGACGCTGCGCGATCTTTTCGGCGCCGGCTACCACTTGGTGGCGATGACGCCGCTCGACACCGGCTTCGTCCTGCTCGCTTTGCATAACTGAGCGTCCGCTCGGTCGGAGCATCGCTCAGGAAGCACGCCCCGTTAGAGCACCTTGGAAAGAAAGGACTTGGTACGCTCGGCCTGCGGTGCGTCGAAGACCGCGTGAGGCGGACCCTCTTCGACGATCACGCCGCCGTCCATGAAAACGACGTGCGTGCCGACTTCGCGCGCGAAACCCATCTCGTGCGTCACGCAGACCATCGTCGTGTGTTCGCTCGCGAGAGCTTTCATCACGGCGAGGACTTCGCCCGTGATTTCGGGATCGAGCGCGCTCGTCGCTTCGTCGAAGAGCAGCACCTTGGGCTCCATCGCAAGTGCCCGGGCGATCGCCACGCGCTGCTGCTGGCCGCCGGAAAGCTGCGCCGGATACTGCCCTGCTTTCTCCGCGAGGCCGACCTTTGCGAGCAGCCGCAGTGCCAGAGCGTGCGCGGCGTCGGCAGCAAGGCCGCGCACCTTGCGCGGGGCGAGCGTTACGTTCTCCAGCGCCGACATATGCGGGAAGAGGTTGAATTGCTGGAAGACCATGCCGACCCTTCGCCGGAGGTCGACGTCTTTGACCTTGGGATCGACGACCGAAAGCCCGTCGATGACGACGTCGCCTCCGTCGATCGCGACCAGCCGGTTGATGCAGCGCAAGACCGTCGATTTTCCCGAACCCGACGGGCCGATGATGCAGCACACTCCGCCCGGACCGACCGCGAGGTTGATATCGCGTAGGACTTCATGTGAGCCAAATGCTTTACGCACGTGGCTCATCGCGAGCATCGGCATCGTCATCGTTCCTCCATTTTCATATATGCCTACGCAAGCCGTTTTTCGAGGCGCTGCGACGCGAGCGAGACGGGATAGTTCACGGCAAAATACGCGACGAGGACGGTGAGATAGATCGGCAGCGCGATGTCGTTGTCGCGCTCGACGTTCTGGTGTGCGACCTGCAGCAGATCCGTGACGTTGATGAGCGATGAAAGCGAGCTCGATTCGACGATGAGCGCGAACAGGGCGACGAACGGCGGCAGCATGCGTCGCAGCGCTTGCGGAATGACGATGTCTGCGAGGATCGTGCCGCGGGTCAGACCGAGCGCGCTTGCCGCTTCGGTCTGACCCGCGGGGATCGAGACGATTGCGCCGCGGACGATCTCGCTGCCGAGGGCGCCCGCGTATAGGCAGAGCGCCGCAATCGCAGCGCCGTTATTACTCGTGTGCAAGCCGAGTTGCGGCAACCCAAAAAATAAGAAGTACATCAGCACCAGCAGCGGTATGCCGCGAAAAAATTCGATGACGGCGAGGACCGGCACATCGAGCGAACGCGGTGCCTGCGAGCGCACGATCCCAAGCACGAAGCCGATCGCGATGGCAAGAGCCATTGCGGCAAGCGAGATCCCGAACGTCGTTGCAAGGCCCCGCGCGAGGGCCGGCAGTGCGGCGAGATAGCTCGTCATCGCGCGAGCGCGAATCGTCTCTCGAGGGCGCGGAAGAGCGAGCCGAGCAAGATCACGCAAAGCACATACACCACGCCCACCGTGAGAAACAGCTCGGCGCTCACAAGCAGCGTCGCGATGACGTCGTTGGCCTCACCGAAGAGATCGAGCACGCCGATCGAAGCGACGAGCGTCGTATTCTTGAAAAGCGAGATGACGTTGTTACCGAGCGCCGGGAGACTGATGCGCACGGCCTGCGGAACGAGGACTTCGCGCAACTGATCGAGCCGCGAGAGTCCCAGCGCTTGCGCGGCCTCGCGCTGGCCCTCGGGAACGGCTTCCAAGCCGGCCCGCAAAATTTCGATATTGACGGCGCCTTGATGCAAGACAAGACCAAGCGTTGCCGCGACCACCGCCGGAAGAACGAGATGAGGGCCGACGCCCGGTAGTTTCGGCAGCGCGAACGCGAGGAAATAGATTTGGACCAGCGGCGGCGTATTGCGAAAGAATTCGGTAAAGGCCGTCGCGGCGACGCGCGCTGGGCGGGCGCTAGAGATTCGCATCGTCGCGCCGACCGCGCCGACCGCGAGGGCGCCCACGACGCCGAAAAATGCGACCGTCAAGGTCAACGTGAAACCATGCGCGAGCTGCGGCGCGGCATCGCGAACGATTCCGAAATGTAAAGCTGCGGCGATGAGGATGGCGCGCTCTCCGGCCTAGGGCATGAACCGTTTCGCCGAACCGTACAGCCACTTACGGTATTCTTTGGCAAGCGTGCCGTCGCGTGAAAACTTCTGGATCTCTTTGCTGATGTAATCGCATGGCGCGCTGTCGCCCTTGCGACACGCGGCTCCGATCGGCATATCGTCGTGCGATTCGCCGACTATTTTGTACTGCAACTTTTGCTGCGTGAGGCCGACGAGTAATGCCGCGTCTTGAATGAACGCATCAGCGCGGCCTTGATCGACGGCGTCGAGCGCTTCGCTCGTCTGCGGCAGCTTGAGCAGCGTCGCGTCGGGCACGAGTTTCGAGATGCCGGCTTCGCCGGTCGAACCCGGTACCACGACGACCGTCTTGCCTTTGAGATCGGTCGCTTCATTGACCGTTGAATTGTTGCGCTTGACGAGTATCTGCCAGCCCGACCGCATGTACGGCGCGGAGAAGTCGACGACGAGCTTGCGTTGATCCGTGATCGTGACCGTTGAAAATAAGAAATCGACCTTGTTCGTATTGAGAAACTGAAAGCGATTCGCCGATACGACCGGGACGAATTCGATCGCGTCGGGCTTTCCGAACAGATCCTTCGCGATATCGTGTAAGAGGTCGATCTCGAGTCCGACGTTTCGATCGCGGTCGAGGAATCCGAACGGTGGATAATCGGCTTTCACGCCGACGACCATCTTACCGCGCGACTTGATCGCCGTAAGGGAATCGTCCGCCGAAGCGACCGAGGCAACGGCGCCTACCGTAAGCCCGATAAGTGCGCCGAGGGCGACGGCACGATGGATGAAGGACGGCATAAACGCAAAACTCCTCGACGCTCGAACGGCGACGGCAAACCTTACGAGCGCGCCGACGCGTTCCCTTTGAACGAACGCTGCACGCTGCCCGTTTCGAACAGCCGTCGCTATAACGTCAATGGACCGGGAGCGTCCGGCGTCCAGGTTCGATCGAAAAGAAACGCAAGGTGGCAACTTTGCTGCACACGACGACCGCGTCGGGACGGTCGTAGATGCGGCCGTTGATATCGACGACGAATCGGCCGTCGACAAAAGCCGCCAGATTCGTGCGGACGCAACGCTCCCGCTTATCGTGCGGTGCGCGGCTTCCCAGCGCTTGCATCACCGCAAGTGCCAAGAGCCGGTCGACGCGCAGCGGCGTCGCCAGGGCGAAAGTCCCGCTCGCTGTCGCAGCGACGGTGGCCAGATCGATCGGGATGGGCACGCGGATCACGCGCCGTTTTTCGCGACGTGCCACGACCGTTCATCTCGCAGTATGCCTGCGCTCGAACGCGAAGAAATCTGATGATGAATGACACGCCGCCGCGGCGCTCGCGCCGATCCACGCCAGCCGCTCAAACCGGCACGCTGCCCTTCGTCCCGATCATCATCGGTATCATCGTGCTTGGTTTTCTTATCGGCGCCGGACTGTCGTTTGTGGGCCGGGGTGGTGGCGGCAACCGGCCCGTCATCGCGAACGTCGTGCCGAGCCAAAGCGCGTCGCCGCCGGTCGCTCCGGCTCCGGCCATGACGCCGACGGCCGTCGCGACGCCGTCACGCGTTGACGCCATACGTCCGCCGCCCGCTTCGCCCGCCGACCCGACGTCCGCGCCCGCGACGCACGTCCCCGCGTCGCACGCGCCGGCAACAGACGCGCCGGCAACAGCCGCGCCCGCCACGCGTGTGCCGGCGACGCCGACGGCGAAAGCTGTTTCTGTACTCGCGAAGCCGGTCAAGACGCCGCCCGCCGCGGCCAACCGTTCCGTGTCGCCGGCCGCCCGCGTCGCGGTCGCTGCCGTTGCTCGAGCGAGCGCTGCGGCGACAGCCGGCACGGTTGCGCGGACGGCGACCGGTGGGCCGGCCGAAGCGCCTGCGTCGAGCGATGATGCGAATAGCGAGTTCGCGAAACTCGCCAGCGCCGTCGTGCGCCAATACGTCGCTGCAATTGCGCGCGGCGACGATACGACGGCGTATGCGGCGTTCGGCCCCGGCGCCGCGGGAAACGTGAAGCTGGTCGAAAGCGGCACGCTCGATGGTTCGACGCACATCGAGCACGTCGAAGCACGCGGCGCGGGCGATAACGCGACCGTGAACGTCGACCTCAAGACCGCCAAAGGACGCTATTTCGGGCAGTATACGGTGCATCGCACCGAGTCGGGCGCGGCGCTCATCACCGATCACGCGCTCAACCGGTTATAGCGCGGCGCTGAAAGACCGTGCCGACGCTTGAAAGTGCGAGAAGCCGGTCAAGCTCTCGGCGATACGTCGGCGTTCAAAGGCGGTCGAAGCTCATCTTGCCGCGACTTAAGCGTGCTTTAAGTAAAAACGGTTCTTGTGTCGCATGCGCGCGAGCGACGGAAGGTCCGGTCGAGGCGTGGAGCGATACGACGCACCATGCGCTCAACCGCGTTCACACCAAGACTGCTCGTTGCGTTGCTCGTCGGATCGCTCGCGGTCGGCGGCGCGCTTCCGGCAGCGGCCGCCTCGGTTCTCGCGGGCGTGCGCGTCGATGCAACGCCGGCCGGCGGGGCGGTGGTCTCCCTCTCCTTCAATGGCGGCTTACCGGTGTACCATTTGGTCGGCGCCGGAACGCCGGAAGTGGCGGTCATCTTCGACGGCACCGCGCTCGGAGCGGTGGCGCCGTCGGTCGCCGGGATCGGAGCGATCACGAGTGTGTCGGTCGCGCAAAGCGGTTCGTCCAGCAGTGTTGCGTTACACTTGAATTCCGCGACCGGCGCGCGCGTTCGGACCGGCGGCAATTCAGTCTTCATCGATGTCGCGGCGTCGGGTGCAACGACGCCGAGCTCCGCGTTTGCGGCGCCGCCTGCGGTGAGTGGCGCGACCGGACTCGGAGCGGTGACCGAGATCGTCGCGCTTAAATACGCGGATATCAGCGAGGTCGCCGGCATTCTGGCACCCGGTGCGAACGTCGCTTCGAACGACACGTTCTCGCCTTCCCAAACCAATATCGGGACGTCGTCACTAACAGGTTCGTTCGGCGGCCTCAGCGGTGGCTTCGGCGGCGGATACGGCAGTGCCGCCCAACAGCAATCGTTTGGTGGAAATCTAGGGCAGCAACAGGGCCTCGCGCAGCGCGTCAACGATAACATTGCGGTCGACCGGCGTCTCAACGCGATCATTCTCAGCGGTACGGCCGAAATTGTCGCGGGCTTCAAGGCGATCATCGATAAGATCGACATTCCGGTTCGAAGCGTCATTCTCGAGACGCAAATCGTCGAATTAAGCGATTCGGCGGCGCGTAACGTCGGCCTCGATCTCTCGCCCGATGGCAGTGGAGTCATCGCGAACTCGTCGGGAACCAACGGCGGTTACACGATCAAAAATCTCCAACAGGGCGCCGGTCAAATCAACCTGCAGGCGAGTCTGTTCGCTCAAATCTCGCTCGGGAATGCGAAAATCATCGCGAAGCCGCGCATCCTTGCCCAAAGCGGACAACCCGCCTCGATCCTCACCGGCGACGCGATCCCGATTCTCACGTCGGTCGTCGTCGCGAGCGCGGGAGCGGTAACGTCGCAGCAGGTAAACTACGTCAACGTGGGCGTCAACCTGCAAATCCAGCCGCGCGTGAGCTCCGATGGGTTCGTCACGTCGCACATCTATTCAGAGGTTTCGAGCGTGACCAATTTCGTGTCCGGCGTGCCGCAGATCAGCCAGCGAACCGCCAGTACGATTGCGACCGTTCGCGACGGCGAGCCTTTCGTTATCGGCGGCTTGTTGCAAGACAATGAGATTCGCAATCTGACGAAGTTGCCGTTTATCGGTGACCTCCCGTTGATCGGCCAGTTTTTCCGGCACGTGAACACATCGCATTCGCAGACCAATCTCTACATCATCGTGACGCCGCGCATCGTCGACGCCTCCCCATTCGGCAAAGGCAACCCGCCGCCGGCTCTGACGCCGCAAAATTTGCCGTCCGCGCTACCGCAAACCGGGCCGCCGGCCGGGCCGGTTTCGCAACCGACGCGGCGTTGACGCCGCGCGATCCCCTCGTTCTCGCGGCACTTCTTGCGACGGTGAGCGTGATCGTCGCTTGTGCTTCGCAGACACCGCGGCTCGCGCGGCCGACGCGGATCGAAACATTCTGCGGATCGAAGCAAGCCCGCATGACGAGCGTCGACAGCGTGATGACGTCCACCAACGACGTCATTCTGGATGACCGTCCGACCGAACGTGAGGTGCGCCAAGCCGTTATGTCGGGCGACGGAACAATCGTGCACTTCGCCGATTTGCGCCTGGCCATTCCAAAAAGTGCGGCGACGCTCGGAGAATCCGACGGATACGCGCGCGTTCGTGCCGTCGCCGTTCCACCGGCGCCGGAAGGTGCGCTCAGCCGGCACCTCTATCTTCTCGTGCGCGAGCGCGCAGGAGCGCGCTGGATTACGATGCAGGCCTTCGACGTGCAAAACATCTGCGTCGAAGGCAAACGCCAGAGTTAAGCGGTACGCGTCCCGGCGAGCGCTCGTAAATCGTTTCCGACGATGTGCTCGAGCACGAGCGCGACTAAGAACGTGAACAGTTCGACGAGTGCGAGATCGCGCGGCGGATTGGCGACAGCGGGAATCAGCAGAACGGTCGCCGCGATCACGAAGATGAAGCCGACGATCGCCGCGACGGCTCCCGCGACCAATGTACGAACGTCGCGCGCCGCGCGCCAGATGTCCCGTACGACCGCGAGCGGCGGCCTCGTTCCGACGTTCCATACCACGAACGCCAGCGTGTCGAGCCCTATTGCGCCGGCAAGGCGCATGAGCGTGTCGGTGAAGAGCGCTAGATCGATGGCGCCGCAGGCTCCTCGTCGGGCCACGATGCGATCTCGCCGAGCGCGGCCGACTTCGCGACCTTGAGGCCGAGCATCGCACATTTCATGCGCGCGGGGCTGATGCCGATGCCGACGTTTTCCAACACGCGCTCTTGCGAGAAGCGCGCAACGTCTTCGACTTTCTCGCCTTTGAGGGACTCGCTGAGCATCGATGCCGACGCCTGGCTGATCGCACAGCCTTTACCGCTGAATTTTACGTCGCTGACCCGTCCTTCGGCATCGAACTTCAGATCGAAGCGGATCCGATCGCCGCAAAGTGGATTGAGATCTTCGGCGGTGGCATCGGGCGCGTCGAGCGTACCGAAGTTGCGCGGGTTACGGTAGTGATCGAGTATGTACTCTTTGTAGAAGTCGTCCATCACGTGGGTCCTGGCATTATGCGAGTTTGAAGAGTTTCGCGGCTTTGTCGAGTGCGCCTACGAGCTGATCGACGTCCTCTTCGGTGTTGTAAAGGTAGAACGATGCTCGCGCCGTGGCCGGCCAGCCCATTTTTTCCATGAGCGGCATCGTGCAATGATGTCCGGCGCGCACGCATACGCCTTCGGTATCGAGAATCGAGGCGAGATCGTGGGCGTGAATATCGGCGAAGTTGAACGAGATGACGCTCGAGCGGTTCGCCGGATCGTGCGGGCCATAGAGGGCGAGGCCGCGCGCGACAAACGGCTGCAAGGCTTCAAGGGCGTACGCGGTGAGCGCGCGCTCGTGCTCGGCGATCCAATCCATGCCGATCGCTTCGAGATAGTCGACGGCTGCGCCAAGCGCGACGGCATCGGCGACATTACTCGTACCGGCTTCGAATTTCCATGGGATTTCATTGAACGACGTTTTCTCGTAGCCGACTTCCCGGATCATATCGCCGCCGGTGAGGAACGGCGGCATTGCCTCGAGCAGCGCGCGTTTCCCGTACAGAAACCCGATGCCCGTCGGGCCGCACATCTTATGACCGCTGGCGGCGAAGAAATCGACGTCGAGTGCGCGGACATCGATTTTCCGATGCGGTACGGATTGCGCGCCGTCGACGAGCACGACGGCTCCGGCCGCGTGCGAACGGGCGATCAGCATTTTGAGCGGCGCGATGGTGCCGAGCGTATTGGAGATGTGCGAGAGCGCGACGAGTTTAACGTCCTGGAGCTTCGCGTCTAGATCGTCCACGATATGCAGCCCCTGCGCATCGACCTCGATGTACCGTAACGCGGCGCCCGTTTTCGCGGCGAGCAGTTGCCACGGTACGAGATTGGAATGGTGTTCGAGTTGCGAGGTGAGGATGACGTCGCCGGGTTTGAGGTTCGCCAAGCCCCAGGTGAAGCTCACGAGATTGATGGCTTCGGTCGTATTGCGCGTCCAGATGATCTCGGCCGGCTCGGCGGCGTTGACGAAGTGCGCAACTTTCACACGCGCTTTTTCGAAGGCGTCTGTCGCACGTTCGGCGAGTTCGTAGACACCGCGATGAATATTTGCATTGTCATGCGCGTAAAAGCGGACGAGCGCGTCGATGACGCTCTGCGGTTTCTGAGAGGTCGCCGCCGAATCGAGATAGGCCAAACGCTTGCCGCGTGACGTCGCCTGCGCGAGCAGCGGAAAGTCCCGGGCGATGGTTGCGGCACGAGAATCGGGAGCGGCGATCATACCTTTGCCAGGACCGCCCGCGAGCTGATTTTGTTTTCGAGTGCCGTGCGAATTCCGGCACGCAGGTCTTCCGAGGGAAAACGTGCGACCGCGGGCTCGAAGAAGCCGAGTGCGATCATCCGTTCGGCATCCGCCCGCGCGATGCCGCGGCTCTGCGCGTAGAAAATCTCCTCTTCGGAGATCGCGCCGACCGTCGCGCCGTGAAACGCCTTGACGTCATTTGCGGCAATCTCCAGTGCGGGTACGGAGTCGATATGGGCTCCCGCCGAGAGCAGCAGCGCATCGTCGCGCAGCGACGCATCGGCACCGTGCGCGTCGGCCAGGATCTTGATGTTGCCGAGATAGCGGCCTTGGCCGCGCTCGATCCCCGCGCTGCGCACGATCGTCTCCGATTGCGTATCCGGCGCGATATGGACGGTCTCGGTCTCGATATCGACGTGCTGATCACCGTCGGAAAAAAAGAGCGCAACGACGCTCGCGCGCGAACCCCGCCCACGCTCGGCGGCGCGAAAACGCGACACGACGTGCTTTCCTCCGAGTTCCGCGAACGCGATATCGAGTTGCGCGTCGACTCCTAGCGACGCGCGGCGCGTGACGATCAGGCGCGTCTGGCCGGCCAGGCGTTGCTCGACGGCATAGGTGAGCTGCGCGCGGTCGGCGAGCACGAGCTCGACGATGCCGCAGGCGAACGGCGCATCGGCAGCGCCGGAGAGCCGCTCGACGATCGTCGCACGTGCGCCTTCGCCCAGCGAGATCAAGCTGTACGAAAACAACGCTGCGGCGCGTACGTCATATCCGACCAGAAGCGGCTCGTCGAGCGACGTGCCGGCGGGAATGTCGATGAAGACGCCGTGATTGGCGTAAGCGAGCGCGAGCGATGCGAACTTATCGTCGCGCGTATCGACCGCCCAGCCGAACGCGCGCTCGAAAGCGTCGCGATGTTTTTCGCGTGCGCGCGAGAAACGTTCGACCGTCACGCCCGCTCGACGGGCGGCCGGGGTGAGCGTTTCGCAGTCGAGTTCGGCATCCGCCGCAGGCGCGAACGGGACGATCTGCGAGAGATCGAGCTTCGCGAGGTCGTGTTTCCAGCCGCGGCCACCGCGTACCGACGAACGAGCGGGCAATTCTTCGTAGCGCGCGAGTGCATCAAACCGCGCTGCTGCCGGAATCGATCCTTCGCCGACGTTTTCGAGAAACGCCTCGAGCGATGTCTTCGAGACGCCGCTTAGCGCGACGGCGGGTTTACCCAACACTCGCGGCGACCTCTTCGCGAATTTTGTCGTAGCCATCGCGCTCAATGACGTTGGCAAGTTCCGGTCCGCCGGATTTCACCACGCGACCGTCCAGCATGATATGCACGTGGTCGGCCGTAATGTGCTGAAGGATCCGCGGATAGTGGGTGATGATTAAAAACCCGATCTCTTTTCCGGCGTCGCTCTCACGCAAGGCGTTGACCGACTTGCCGACCGCGCGTAGCGCATCGACATCGAGGCCCGAATCCGTCTCATCGAGGATCGCATATTTCGGCCCCAACATGGCGAGCTGGAGCATTTCGAGGCGTTTTTTCTCACCGCCCGAGAAGCCATCGTTGACGTAGCGCGAGAGAAACGCCGCGTCCATATCCAAGACGTCGAGCTTCTCGAAGATCATCGCGCGAAACTTCGCGGGCGTCAGGTCGTCGGGATGGACGGCTTGACGCGCGGTGCGAATGAAATTAGCAACCGAGACGCCGGGTATGGCGGCGGGATACTGAAACGAAAGGAACAGGCCCGCCTTCGCACGTTTGTCCGGCGCGACCCCGAGCATCTCTTCTCCGTCGACTAGAACGCTGCCGCCGGTGACGTTGTAGCTCGGGTGTCCGGCGATCGAAAAGGCGAGGGTTGATTTTCCGCTGCCGTTGGGACCCATCAGCGCATGTACACTGCCGGGTTGGACGTCCAAATCGATACCCTTGAGGATTTGCGTCTCTTCCACCCTTGCGGTGAGACCGGACATATGCAATCCACGCTCGCTCATACCGGTGCATCGTACGGTCCAGAGACGAGAAAGTCAAGGAAAGCATGGACTATCTTCTCTTTCCGTGCTACGCTCAAGGCGAGCATGCACGATACTCGTTTTTTTCAGTCGACTCGCGGAAAGATCGTGACGGCGCTGCGGCGCCTTCATTCGGCTTCGGCCGTCGATCTCGCCGAAGCGTTCGGTCTTTCGACCAACGCCGTGCGGCAGCAGTTGCTCGCGCTCGAACGTGACGGGTATGTCGTCGAGCGTTCCGTGCGTCGCGGTCCGACGAAACCCACGCTCGAGTATTCGCTGACGCCCGCAGCCGAAACACTCTTTCCGCAGCGGTACGATAAGATGTTGAGCGCGGTGCTGAGCGAGGTTCGGGAAAGTTTTGGGCAAGGGGCGCTCGAGTCCGTTCTCGGCAAACTTGGCGAGCGTGCAGCTGAGAAATTTCGTGCGAAGCTCGGCGCGCCCGACGTCAAAGGACGCGTTTACGAGCTCGCGGCGCTACTGCGCGAGAACGGCGTCGATGCCGACGTCGTCGAGAAACCCGGCGGCGGCATCGAACTGCGCGAACACAACTGCCCTTACGGCCGGACCGTCGGCGAGCATCCCGAACTCTGCTCGATCATCCATACGGTGCTGAGCGCGACCGTCTCGCGCGATATGCGTCAAGTCGAATCGATCGCAACCGGCGGCGACACATGCCGGTTCGAAATTGCGGCGGCCGTGCCGGTCGCGAAAGAAGGAGTACCCGTCACGTGAATTTCGTGAAGTTTCAAGATCTGGTCGAAAAGCGCCCCGGATTTCGTTCGATGGAAAACGCGATGGCGAGCGGCGACTACTTTAGCGATTCGTGCGGCGATATGTATACGTACTTCATCAAAGTCGCGCCCGGAGATATCATCGCCGACGTGTCGTATTTCACGACCGGCTGCGGTTTTGGAACCGCCACGTGCAGCCTGCTCGTGGAACTTGCGCTGGGCAAAACGCTCGACGAAGCGTATGCGATCAGCGAGGCGCAAATCGAGGCCGAACTTGACGGGTATCCCGATAAGAAGAAGGACTACCCGCAGCGTTCGCTCATCGCGCTGCGGACGGCGATCGATGCATTTCGCAGCAAACGCGCAGCGGGACAGATTAACGACGACATGTTGGAGCGTGCTCGCGCGGAAGCCGCCGTGGCAACCGCCGGAGCGACTGCGGGCAACGGCAAGACATCGCAAGATGAAGGCAATGCACCGCAGGTCGACGCCGGCGAAGATAAGGTCCTGATCAAACTGCGTTGAGCTAACGTTTCGCGGCGGTGAAAGACATTCGCGTTCTCTTCCTTGCGGCGACATTGCTTGGCGCGGCGACGCATCCCGCGCCTGCCGGGCCGGTCGACGTCGAGATCGTTACGACCCTCGGCATGATCGTCGTGCGGCTCGATTCCGCCAAGGCACCGAAAACAACCGCGAATTTTCTGGGCTACGTCGCTGCGAAGACCTACGACGGCACGTCATTCTATCGCACCGTCTCGAAGAAGAACGAGCCCCAGGCTCCGTTCGAAGTCATCCAAGGCGGGCCAAGCGCCCGCGGTGCGACCGGGAACATCCCGATCGAGCTCGAGCCGACCAGCGCCAGCGGCCTCCATAATGCCGACGGGGCGATCGCGATGGCGCGCAGGAACGACCCGAACTCCGCGACGACGGAGTTCTTTCTCGATATCGGCGACGCACGCTATCTCGATGCCGGTGGTCCGCTCGGCTCGGGGTATGCCGTCTTCGGACACGTCGTTCGCGGTATGGAGGTCGTGCGCAAAATCCACGACGCGCCGTCGCACGGGGAGGCCCTGCTGCCGCCGGTTCGCATCAAGACGATGCGGCGCGTCCGTTGAAATACGGGTTCTCGCGCTTTTCGAACCCGATCGTCGTCGCCGGACCGTGGCCCGGGACGACGATCGCCGAATCATCGTAGGCAAACAATTTGCTCCGAACGCTGCCGACGATATCTTCCAGCGACGTGCCGCCCAGATCCCAGCGGCCGACGGCACCTTTGAAAAGTGTGTCGCCGGTCAAGAGAATCGTCCGCGGGCCATGCGCGAAGGCGAATGACGTACTGCCCGGCGTATGCCCGGGCGTATGCAGCACGTCCAAACGCGCACTGCCGGCGCGCACGACATCGCCGTCACCCAGTTCGCCGTCCAGGTCGACCAGACGCGGCGCGGCCTGCCCGAGCCAACGCGCCTGCTGCGCCAGAATGCGGTAGAGCGGCAGATCGGCCGGATGCAGCAGCCCACGGGCGCCGGTGCGTTCGCGCAGGTCGGCGAGCGCGCCGATATGGTCGATGTGGGCGTGCGTGTGCAAGAGATGCGTGGCGCGAACGCGCAAGCGTTCCAGGCGGCCGACGATCGTTGCGACGTCCGCGCCGCCGTCGACGACGATCGCCTCACCGCTCGCCATATCGGCGACGATCGTACACGTACACTCGAGCACACCGACAGCGAAGTGCTCGACGACGAGGGCGTCCGCGCGAAACGAGTCGCCGTTCGGCGGCGCAGCGATCATTCGACGCGCGAGCCGATGCCGACACCGTCACCGATGGGGACGATCGTCGCATCGAGCTGTGGGTGATGCAAGAACGCGCGGTTGAATTGGCGGATCGCGAGCGTCGTCTCCGCGTCGTCGCTCGACGGGCGGGCGGCGGACTTGCCTGCCCATAGAAGGTTGTCGACGACGACGAGCCCGGAGCGTTTGAGCAGCGGCACCACGAGTTCGAGATAATCGACGTACTCGGTTTTGACGGCATCGATGAAAACGATGTCCAAGTTACGCACGGGAAACGTCGGCAATATCTCCAGCGCCGGTTGATTCATGACTGACACGTCGTCGAACTTACCCGCGCGCTGCAAAAAATCGATCGCGATTGCGGTACGCCGCACGTCGGGATCGATCGTCCAAATGTGTCCGGCCGGCGGCATTGCAAGCGCCATCCACAGGGTCGCATAGCCATAGGCGGTTCCGATTTCAAGAATGCGATTCGCCTGCATCGCGTGAACGAGCGTGGAGAGCAGACGACCGGTCTCGCGTGCGACGAGCGGAACGTCGTCCGCACGGCCATGTTGTTCGAGTTCGAGGAGCAGGGGCGGGGGATTGCGATGCAGGCGCTTGAGGTAATCCAAATCGCTCACGATGCGTACGTTTGTCGCCCGGCGCCCAGGGGAACCTCTAGGGTGCGCCGGCGCCGGGACAAGACTGTTCGTACGGCCGTCGAACGTGCGGTGACGCTCGATCGCGCATATATGAGCGGCAATTCAAGGAGTGAATTCATGGCAACCCTGTTGCAAGAAGCGTACGTACCGAAGAAGTGGAATCTGGCAGGCCTGCAAGGCATCTCCGATCAGACGCTTACCGTCCATTTCGGGCTCTACGAAGGATACGTGAAAAACACGAATCTTCTCAACGAGCAGATCAATGAGAAGCTCAAAACCGGTACGGTCGCCGGTGCTGATCCCGGATTCGCCGAGATCACGCGTCGCCTCGGATTCGAATATAACGGCATGGTGCTCCACGAATATTATTTCGACAACATGATGTCGACGGCGCCCGCGGCACCGACGTCGGGGGCTCTCCACGACGCCTTGGCGGCAAGCTTCGGCGATTTTGAAACATGGAAGAAAGATTTCGTCGCGGTCGGCGGTATGCGCGGCGTCGGCTGGGCGATCGCGGCGCAAGATCCGCGCAGCGGCCGCATCAGCAATCACTGGGTCACGCTCCATGAAGAGGGCAACGTCGCCGGCTTCAAGCCGATCCTCGTGATGGACGTATGGGAGCACGCGTTCTTGCTCGACTACAAGCCCGCGGAGCGTTCGAAATACGTCGAGTCGTTCTTCGCCAACGTCAATTGGCAGACGGCACAAGCGCGTCTAAGCATGTCGGCCTAATTGGTCGTGAGCCGCCTCCGGCTGTTCCCACTCAATACGGTGCTCTTTCCGGGGGCGGCTCTGAACCTTCATATCTTCGAGCCGCGCTATAAACAGATGGTCTCGGAATGTCTCGCAGGCGGCGAAGCTTTCGGCGTCTGCCTCATCCGCGACGGCGACGAGGCCGGCGATCCCGACGTGATGCCATACGAGATTGGGACGACGGCCGAGATCGGGGACGTTACGCAACTCGACAACGGGCGTTACTACATCAGCACGACCGGCCGGCGCCGTTTTCGTGTCGAACGCGTGATTGCGCGGGAGCCCGTGCTGATGGTCGACGTTTCGTATCTGCCCGAAGATGAGGTCGATGACGGCGTCGTGATCGAATCACTCGTCGGTGAAATTCGCGACGTCTTTCGCGACTATCTGCGGCTGCTCGTGGAATTTTCCGGGATGCACGCCGATATTGAATTACCCGACGATCCCGTCGATGCGTCGTTCCTGATCGGCGACGCGCTGCAGGTGGCCGACTCGATGAAGCAGCGGCTGCTCGAACTTTCGAGTACCGAGCAACGCTTGACCGTCGAACTAGGCTTCTTGCGGCGGCTCTTACCGCAATTGCGCTCGCTTTTAGAACGCAAGCGGGAGTCGCCGAACATGCAGCCGTCGGCCGCGCCGGGGGGAACGTTTCGGGCGACGCAGGAGAAATTTTTTGGCAAGCACTTCAGTTTGAATTAGGCGACGAGCTCGGCGACACACTCCGCCGCGGCGATGACGTTGCGCATCAGCGCGACGTTGGTTACCGGGCCGACGCCGCCGGGGACCGGCGTGATCTCGCCGGCGACCGTTCGGACACTCTCGAAATCGACATCGCCGCGCAATTTTCCGTCGCTGACGGTCGTTCCGACGTCGATCACCGTAGCGCCCCGGCGGATCCACGCGGCGTCGACCATGCCCGGTCGACCGGTCGCCACGATCACGACGTCGGCAGTACGCACGCGCGCCGCGATCTCGAGCGTCTCACGATGAACGATCGTCACCGTCGCGTTCTGGGCCAGCACGAGAAACGCAACGGGAAGTCCAACGACACTCGAGCGCCCCACGACGACGACGCTCTTGCCGCGCAGCGGCCACGCGGCACTGCGTTCGAGCAGGAGCATCACGGCCGCCGGGGTGGCGGGCACGAAGCGCGTGTCCATAGCGAAGGCGAGGCGGCCTTGATTGACCGGATTGGTTCCGTCGACGTCCTTCCGTTCCGGCACGGCGCCTGCGATGTTACGAATCGACAGATGCTTCGGTAACGGCTGTTGCAGGATGACGCCGTGAATGTCGTCGTCTTCCGCTGCACGTTCGAGTGCCTCGTTGACGGCGCGCTCGTTGCTTGCGCCCGCAAGAACTTCGACGACGACATGGATACCGATCTTCGCACCGAGCGATTTCATGCCGCGGACGTAGGCGAGACTCGACTCGTCTTCGCCGACCATGACGACGAGTAAACGGGGTGCGATGCCCCGTGCATGCAGCGCCGCCGCGCGTACCGTTAGGCCGGCGCGCAGTTCCGCCGCGAGCGCTCGGCCGTCGAGAATCCGTGCTTCCATTGCGCGAAGGAGTACGCGTCACCGCGAAGCCGAACCTAGCGCGAAATGGAAGGCGTGCGCCGCGAAGTCCGGCTCGATGCCGCATTCGGCGACGATGCGTTTGCAAATGCGTTCGCGTCGTTCCGGCGCATCTATAACGTCGCCCCGCTGCGGGCCTATTGTTCACCCGACGTCTTCGCACGCTATTGCGAGCTCTTCGCGCGCTCAAGTGACGCGCACCGCCATGCGACCAGACTCTCTTACGATGGGGTTCCACTCGTTGCGGCAATCCTTGCGCCCGGAACGCTTGCGCTCGAAGGCGAGGTCGACGAGACGCAGATGGGCGATTGGTAAGTTAGGCGCCGCTTGCAACGAGTCGCGCCGCGACGAGAGCGGGGAATTCCATGTTCGGGCAGTGGCCGCAATTCGCGATCTCGAGCACGTCGGCTTGCGGGTAAACGTGGCGCGCCGCCGCAAGCCCGCTGACCGGGACAAATTTGTCGTCGCGGCCCCAGATGATTGTTACCGGCCCCGCATACGTCGTCAGGCACGCGTGTACGGCGTCGAGCGAGATAAAGGTGCGCATCGAATTAGCATAGACGCTCGTGAAGGCGCGCGTGACCGACCGGTCCTGCGAGAGCGCGAACGCGCGCTCGTGGTAATCGGGTGGGATCGTTCGGGGATCGAAAACAGCCGATGCGAACGTCCGTCGGACGAATCCGCGCGAAGGTCGCACCGCTTGTAAGAGCCACGTCACCGGCCGGCTTCCGGCGATTTTGAGCACGAGCGTCGGCGTGCGCAGAAAGCCGGCCGGGTCGATGAGTCCGAGGAGCCGCACCTGGGCCGGGTGCGCGGCGGCATATGCCGCGGCGATGAGTCCGCCAAGCGAATGGCCCACGAGCGCGAAACGGTCGAGCTGCAGATTTTCGACCAGACCCCGCAACGTCGCCGTGTAGAACGCGAGCGAGTAGGCGATGTTGGGCTTCTCGGAATCACCGAAGCCGGGAAGATCGAAGGCGATGACGCGGTGTGTTCCGGCGAGCGCGGCCGCGACGAAGTCCCACGCCGCTTGCGTCCAATGTCCCATGCCGTGCACCAACAGGATGGTCGGCGCGGTCGGCTCGGTGAGGCCGGTCGTAAAGACTGCGAGGGTCAGCTCGTTGCCCACGGTCACGCGTTGCCGCCGCCAATTCGCCCGCGTCGAAACGGTTGTGGGGGCCGCTGCCGATGGGTACGGAAACATTCGGTATGCCTCGTCGTCCAGCTCTCGCGCTCGGCGTCTTCGCGCTCGTCGTCGTTTTCTTCACCGTTCGCTCGTATTTTGGCGCAGAGGGTTTCGCACGCGGGCCGGGCGGCGGCCCGGCGTTGTTGGCGGGCGCCCCGGCCGCGAGCTACGCGGTCAAGACGTTGGACGGCGCAAGTGATTCGCTCGACCGTTACCGGGGCCGCGTGCTTTTCGTCAACCTCTGGGCGTCTTGGTGTGCGCCGTGCCGCAGCGAGACGCCCGCACTGGAACGTCTCTTCGAAGAAAATCGTACGCGTGGACTCGTCGTCCTCGGCATCGACCAAGGCGAATCCGCCGCCGCAGCCGGTAGCTTCGTCAAGGAAATGAAGCTACGCTATCCGATTCTCCTCGATGAGGGTGAACAATACGGGCGCGCCTATGCTGCAATCGGATTGCCCACGTCGCTCGTCGTCGACCGCGCCGGCCACATCGTCCGTGGAATCGACGGCGAGGTGACGCTCGCCCAAATGCGTGAAGCGGTAGCGCCGCTGCTCGCCGGGCACACGCAATGAGTCCGCGCACGGTCGCGCTCTCGGTGGCTCTCGCGTGTATCGCGCTTGTTCTCGCGCAGGACGTCGCACCAACGTGGACGGGCTTCCACACGTGGCAATACGCGGCCGCCCTCGCGCTTGGTATGGTTGCGATCATCGCGTATGGCAATGGGGCGCGCAAGGGTGAAGACGGGACGATCGGTACGCGGCTGGTGATCGCGATAACGGGCGCGCTCGTGATCGCGGTCGCCGGGATCGCCTCGGGGCTCTTGGGACCCGATACCCAGACGCTGGCACGGGCGCCCGGAACCGTCATCCCGTTACCCGGCATCGGTGCCGCCACTTTCCCGATCGCCGAAGCGCCTGCAATCCTGCGCGGCGATGCGCGCGTCGGACTGCGCCGCGGCAACGCACCCGCGGTCGATATCGGCCCGGGCCAACGGCGCTACGTGGGTGGCTCGGTACTCGAACTCGTGCCCCGGATCGCCGCTTATATCGAAGCGCGCACGCCTGGCGGCGAGCGACTCACGATCACGCAGCCCACGAATCCGGCCTTTCTTTCTCCCGTGCTGCTCTTCGCTGCGAACGTGCCGATTGCCGGAGCGGTGTTGCCCGCCGACGGCTTCGCGACTCCGGCGCTGCACCGCCAAGTCAAGGCTTTTTACTTTGCCAAAGGCTCCGGCGGGACGGCTGCTGCGGCGCACGGGCTCCGGAAAACAGCTTCGGTTCTCTTCGCGGTCGACGATGATGACGGCCGGCTCGTGCCCGGCGGCATCGGATTTGCGGCCAGCGGCACGGCCGTGGATTTGGGTGGACTTCGTTTGCGCCCGACGGTCGGAACCTATCCGGCACTCCTTATCTCGGCCGTGCCCATTCCCGCTGCCCTCTGGATCGGCGGCGCTCTCTTCGTGGGCGGCCTGGCCTACGCGCGTTTCCGAGGGCGGCACATTTCCTGGGACGAACGCTCAGAAACGGGCAGGAAGCCTCTCTCGGGCTCGCCAACTTCATAGGCCTAAAGACCCTCTCTTAGCAGAGGGTGGCTATCCGTCGCAAGGTGTAGTCAGCTGTCGGCGAAAGGTTTTCGTGTCCATTGTAAATGCTAGCGGGGTGCGCAGGTTATCTGTGCGAACTCAGGCAGAAGTGGAGAACATGAGCGACTCGACCATCTCGCGCGATTCGGGAAGTCGATTGGCCTCGTTTATCGAGGACCGGCGTCTCGGGCTCGTCGCGTCGATCGTCGGATCATCGGTCCTGGCCAGGCCGGGTTCCATTTCGGCCAACGTGTTCGCCAACGCGCTTTTGGATCGGCTGGCCGAGGAGCTCGAGAGCGGCGATCGAGCGGCGCTCGATTCCTGGGTGAAGGACGGCGCCGATGCCGATTGCGCCTTCGAACATGCGCGCATCGTCATCATTGCGTGTGCGACGCTCGGGGCCGCGTACGTCGCGAAGTACGGCCATGCTGACGATGTCGTGGCGTACCTTGCGTTCCGCGGCGGAGAGCTAGAAAAGATTGCGCGCGTCGATCTGCAGACCAGCGGCGCGCGTGCCTTCGATCCCACGAAGATGGTCGATCGCGACGAAGTCGTCTCGTCGCTTCTCTCCGCTATCGAAGCACGCGACCAGGCAACGTGCGAACATTCACGAGCCGTTGGCATGTGGAGCGGCCGCCTCGCAAAAGAAATCGGGATGCCGTCCGCGCAACAAGCATTTGCAACCTTGGCGGGGACGCTGCACGACGTGGGCAAGATCGCGACCCCAACGGACATCTTGCTCAAACCCGCTGCTTTGACGGGTGATGAATGGGAATCGATGCGCGCGCATTCGCGCATCGGCGCGAAGATGCTCGAACGTATCCCGTCTCTGCGCGATGTCGCCCCGATCGTGCATGCCCATCACGAGCGGATGGACGGGTCGGGTTATCCAGACCGTTTGGAAGGGTCGTCGATCCCGCTGATCGCACGAATCGTCTCCGTCGCCGATTCCTTCCACGCGATGATCAGCAAACGTCCGTACCGTCCTGCGATGCCGGTCGCCCAGGCGTTGGACGAATTACGTCGCGGCATCGGTACGCAGTGGGATCCGGCCGCGACCGATGCGATGCTTGCGATCGTGCAGCCGTCGGGCGTGCGACGAGCGCTCAACGCGGTGCGCGGCGTACGCTAAAACGCCGTCGTACTCGTGAAGCGGAAGCCATCGATCTTGACGGCGGGAACGATCATCGAATACGCGTAGCCGCCCGTGCGCACGGCCGCCGAGGCGAATTCGCATGACCCCAGAGCGTCGAGAATGCTTTGGTTGAAGCGCATGTTTCGTACGCCGTGTGCGATGCGGCCGTCCTCGATGAGAAAGGTTCCGTCTCGCGTCATGCCGGTTACGATCGTCTTACGCGCGTCGACGGGGCGGATATACCAGAAGCGGCTGATCAGAATCCCGCGCTTCGTTTCGGCGATCAGCGCCTCCAGGGATCGCTCGCCGCCGGCGACGACGACGTGCATTGGTTCGGGGCCCGAACCGCTCGGGGCCGGCAGACCGTGACCGGTATTGGGCCGGCTTAAGCGCGCGGCGTAGCGCGCGTCCGTGACGATATTTCGCGCGATCCCCGCCCCGAGCAACTGCAAGCGCGCTTTCGGGAAGCCTTCGTAATCGAACGGCATACCGGCGTGGAGCGGGTCGGCGTAATCATCGCGGATCGTGACGTTGCTGCCGGCAAATGTCCCGCCGAGCGCGCCGCTGAGAAACGACGAACCTTCGTCGTACGCCTGCGCTGAAAAATGATCGGTAAGGTACGAGAGTAATTCGCCGATCGCCGCCGGCTCGAGGATAACGGTCCAGGCGCCGGGCTCGAGCGCGATCGGCGTTGCGCCGGCTTGCGCGTTCTCTGCCGCGCGCGCTCCCGCCTCGGAGCCGTCGAGAACCGCGAGATCGTTGCCGTACCGCTCCGCGAAGCCGGTCGCATCGGGGCCGTTGGCCTTGACGTTGAGCCCACAGGCTGTGCCATCGAACGAAGCCCGCGTTCCGGCGCTGTTGGCGATGGTAATACCGGCATGCGATGTCGTCACGTAACCCGCCGCCCACAGCGACGCGCGCTCCGCTGCGGCGATGATATCCGCCGCGAGTGTCGCTCGCGTTTGGGGCGTTGCGTCCGCCGTCGCGGAGACGAATGCGCCCGCCGGCGCGGAGATGTGCGCCGCTTTCGCAAATGGCGGCGCCTGCGGATCGCTCGGTGCGTGGCGCGCGATATCGCTCGCACGTGCGACCAGCGCGCGCAGCGAGCCATCGTCGAGATCATTCGTCGCGGCGACCCCGGTTCGGCCCTCGCTGAGAATGCGCACGCGAACCGAGACATCGGCATTTGCCATGTTTTGGTGGATCGCATTTTGCGTGAAGCGCGTCAGCCCCAGCGCCGTACTCGACACGGTTACCTCGCAGGCCGTGTCGCAGGCGATCTCGAGCAATTTGATAGCGACCCCTTCGCGCTCGTCGTCACGCATCGTAACCGACTCCAACGCGAATGCCCCGAAAGCGTGCGGGCGATGCGGCCTGCGTCGTGCGACCGGTCTGCATCGGTTCACCTTTGCCGCAATTGGGCGTCCCCCACACGACCCAGGAGCGTTCGTCTGCAACCGCATCGCAGGCATTCCAGAATGCGGGCGTCACGCCGGCATATGTTGGATTCTTTAGCATGCGCCCGCGTTTTCCGTTACGAATCTCCCAACCGATCTGACAGCCGAATTGGAAGTTCAAGCGGTGGTCGTCGATCGACCACGACCGGTTCGATTCCATATAGATTCCGTCGGCGATGCTTTCGAAGAGGCCCTCGAACGGGATGGGCCCGGCAGCATGTTGAGATTGCACATGCGAATCATCGGCACGTGTTGCCAACTCTCCGCACGCACGCAGGCGTTGGTGACGCGACCGATCGTGCGCGCGGTATCACGCGACATCTCGAAGCCGACGAGTACGCCGTCCCGCACGATGTCCGATGTTACACTCTTGCTGCCTTCATCGTCGTAGCCGGCGGTTGCAAAACCGCGCGGAAGCGTGTTGTCGATGACGATCGTCACGTGCTTGCTACCGTACTGCAGCGTACCCAGCTGTGCCGGACTCAGAAAGCTCGTGCCTGAAAAATTCGCCTCCCAGCCCATGATGCGATCGAGTTCGGCTGCATGTCCGAGCGACTCGTGGATCTGCAGCGAGACCTGCGAACCGCCCAGAACGACGTCGCACGTGCCCGACGGACATTGCGGTGCGTCCAGGAGCTGCGTCGCTTCTTCGCCGATACGCGCGGCGTTCTCGCGCAGTGCCGCCGCCTCGACGACTTCCCAACCTCCGCTTTGATAGAGGCCGATATCGCCCGGATACGAACGCTCCTGCGCGTCGTTGCCGTCGATGGCAAGCGCGGAGATACCGCTGCCCGCTTGCAGCAGCGTTTGCTCGATCCGCGATCCCGTCGTGCTGTAGAAACACTTCTGCGTGCGCCAAAGGTCGGTCCAAGCACGTCCGACGCTAATCGACGGCGTGGCGTGGAGAGCGCGTTCGGCTTCGAGCAAAAGCGCTACCCGTTCGCCGAGCGGCACGCTTGCGGGATCGCGCGCGACATCCGTTGCGAACGTATCAGTGAAACGTTCCGTCGGCGCTTGGGCGAAGCGTCGCGTTGCGATGCCGGCCCCGGCTCGCGATGGCGACGGCAAGCGCGGCGGCGCTGTCGACGCCGGCATCGCTAACGTCGGCACTGGCGGCGAAACCCCACGCGCCGTCGAAGAGCGCGCGAATCCCGTAGCCGCGCGTACGCGTGTCGGCAAGCGTGGCGAGGAGGCCGTTACGGATTTCGATTCGCTCCGCTCGAGCGTCGTCGAAACGAATATCCGCATAGGCCGCCCCGCGCGCGAGCGCCGTATCGAGTGCTCGCGCCGCCGCTGCGTCGAAGCTATTCATCGTAACGTCTGTCCGTAAAGGAGCAGCACGAGTCCTCCGACCGCGGCAATCGCGCCGAAACCGATGAGAAAGGTGGATGACGTCAGCGCGGAGATCGAAATGATCGCGATCGCAATTTCGAGGAGCGTTACGCCGGCTTCCATCACTTCGTGCGCGCGCAATAGCCGTTCGGAGCGCCGGCTCGCTTCTTTCGCTTCTTCCTCCTGAGCGCGTCCCCGGGCGAGGAGCGGACGTTTGGCGGTTTTCTCGTGCGCGGGAATCTTCAAAAGCTTCGCGCGCACCGCAGTATCGAGTTTCGGATTCGCATCGACTGTCGCCTGATAGATATATTCTTTGATACTGCGCGCTTGGTAAAAATTGTACGAGTCCGACGCTTCGGTTCGTAAAAGAATCGCCTCATTTTTCAGAGCGAGTGCTTCGGTCGCAGATTTGTTGGAGAGAAGCGTCGCGATCGCAGCTATTACGGCGAGGAGCGCAGCCGCAAGAGGGACTAAACGCGCGTGTCCGGATCGGGTCGTGCCGTGGTGTTCCGTCGCCCCTTCGAGTGCGTGATGGGCGTTAAAGTCATCGAGCACGAGCGACGTCGTTCAGGGCATGCGCGCGAATGGATTCGGCGGTCGTGAGGCCTGCTAGAACGTCGGTCGTGGGGGCGACGGTCGTTGCCGCAGCGCGGGCGGGCTCGAAGGCGAACGCCGCGAGGCGTAAGCCCGCGAAGGTCCCGGCGACGACCATGCCGTCGGGATCGACCGCATACGCGCGATCGTTTGCTACGTCGGAGACGACGACGTAGGCGCGCAGCTCCGCCGCACGCGTGCGCGCAAAACGGACGTCCCAATCGGGATCCGCATCGTCGACGAACCAGATGAAGCAGGCGATTCCGGCAAGTCGGGCCGCGACGAGCCCGCGCGGATGGCGAAGCGTACGGGAGCGCACGATTGCGAACGTGAGGCCGTCCTCGTCGTGAACGCATTCGTCGCGTGCCCCGAGTTCCGCGAGCGAAAGAAAGACGTGCGCATCGGCGTCGGCGGCGCTCGCCCGCAAAGGCGCGAGCTCCGCCGGATCAATCGCCTGGGTGAAGGCTACCCGGACGCGTCGATTCGCGACCGCATCGGCGGCCGGCGTCAACCATCGAAGGGCGGGTGTGTCGCGCGCGAGCGCCCTGGTGGCGGGCAGCGTAACGTCAGCCATGACGATTTCTTCATCGCGCTCGCTGCCGCGCGCGACGAACGTACCGGATGCATCGATGATCGCGCTCTTGCCGCAGTACGCGACGCTCGCGCGTTCGAAGCCCGCTTTGTTGGCGACGACGAACGGTACCGCATTTTCGCGCGCGCGCACGTTTGCCATGAGATCGGCTTGCAAGTTTTCGAGCGAGAATGGATCGCGACCGCTCGTCACCCATGCGGTCGGCATTACGAGCAGTTCCGCGCCGCGCTCGCACAGCGTCGCGGCGATCGATGGAATGCGGCCGTCGGCGCAGACGAGGAGACCGAGCTTTCCAAGCGGGGTCGCGATCGGTTCGAGCGTCTCCCCGGCCGCAAACCAACGGCGATCGAAGTGCCACAAAAATTGTTTCGCGGCGTGACCGAGTTCAGCGCCGTTCGGGCCGATGGCGATCGCCGCATTGTATGTTTTTCCAGCGATCGTTTTTGCGACGCCGCAAACGATGGTCGCTTTGTGCGCGCGCGCGAGCGCAGCCAGATCGTCCGTCGCGCGTGCGATGAGCTCCGGCGAAACGGATTGCGTCCCTAAGACGTAACCGGGTACGGTGCCTTCCGGGATCACGATCAACGCAGCTCCACGGCGCCCCGCCTCATCGACGAGCGCGAGGATGCGTGGCCACGCCGATGTGAATGCGGCGCGATCGTGCGCACGTGTCTGGAGGCATGCGACGGGTATTTTACGTTGCTGCACGGAAATCGAATCTCCAACGACACTGCTCACACGCTACACATCCGAGGTTCTCACGTGAAGCGAGTCATTGGGCTTGTTTTTATATGCGGCGCGGCTTCCTGTGTCGCCGTTACCGCAGCTCCGACGGCGGCGCCCCACGAAACGGCGCCGGCGCTTGCACCGGGGAAGAAAACGGCCATTCCAACACCGTCGGCGAGCGACCTTGCGAAGCGAGCCGCCGACAAAGAGGCCGCGCGTCGTGCTGCGGTATTGCAGCTCGCGCCGGCCGACGAATACTTTGGCCCCCTCAAGCTCAGCATCATCGGCATGCGAAATACGATTCGCGATCTGGGTTTGCGGTACGACGTCAATCACGACATATCGAAGCAGACGTTCGCGTCGGCGCAACTCGTCGAGCGTTCCGTGCGCGAGTGGCAACGCAAGTACGCTAGAGACGATCAGCTGCCGCGGGTCGTTTTCGTGCTGCAGCGCCTGTATACGAAAGTGCTCACGCAAGAGTCACGCGATCGCGCGCATGCGACCGCACAGTGGCTGCTCGGCGAGTTCGGCCGGTCACCGCAAGCGAGGCAACTCACGAAAACGCTTGCATACGAACATCTTGCGCCGCTGCCGCCGCCGACGCCGGAGCCCGAAGCCACGTATCAATCGATCTTCGGTCGCGGCTATCCGTCGGAATTCGCGCCATCGCCGACGGCAACGCCGGCGCCGGGGGCGGGCATGCGGCGGAGCGCGTCGCCGGCGCCGGTGACGCCCGCCGCGGGCCCAAGCATTGCACCCGCGAGTCCAAATCCAACTCCGCTCCCGACGGGCCAAGGTGGTCCGCCCGCGCCCGCTGGGACGCCCACAGCCACGCCGGCCGGCCCGTCGCCACGACCCGCAAATCCGCCACGGAGTCCCGCTTCCACGGCGGCGCCGGTCCCCGCTCCCACGGCAACGCCAAGCCCCGCTCCCGCGGCAACGGCAACTGCTGCTCCGCGCCCCTAATCGGGTCCGCATAAGAAAAACGCCTCTCGTTTCCGAGGGGCGTTCTTCGTTGTTCGACTCGCCGATGCGAGCGACCATGGCATCCGCTTAGAAGTGGAGTCCGAGGCCGCCGTAGAGCGAGTTGAGGGAGGCGTTCGAAGGAGCGTTCTGCTTGTTCGTCAGCCGGTTACCGAGGTAACCGAAGTCGAGGAAGAGCGGGGTCTTCGGAACGTCGATCGTGAGACCCGCCTGATATTTGAGCAGGCGGTATTCCAGCTTCTGGCCGACGCCGTTGATGTCGGTATAGTTGCCCGTCATCGCGGGGTAGTACAGAATGCTGCCGTAAATCGAGACGGGTTGCGAGAAGTCCGCGAGTTTCTCCACGCCGCCGCCGAAACCGGTCACGCGCGGGTAACCGTAGTTCCCGTAGTGTTGGCCGTAGCTGCCGACGAGGAAGATCTTCGGGTTGGCGATGCCGACGCCGAAGCGACCGTCGATGTCCGTATCGCGACCATCGAAGGAGTTCACGAACGCTTGGCCTTGGCCACCCAGAACGGTGACGCAGCCCTGATCGCCGTTTGCACCGGCCGGCGGCGCGATGCCGCAGATGCCCGAACCGCTGAAGTTCGGCGAGTTGACGTTACCGTCGAACGCCGTGCTGCCGCGGTGGGGGTAACGGAAGTACCGGTAGTCGGCTTCCGCCATGAACGCGAGTTGATCCAAGCTGAAGGTGATGCCGGCCCGTGCGGCACCCGAGATGGCGCCGCGGTTACCCGGGCTGAACTCGTTATAGACCTTGGGGCTGAAAAGCGCGTCGCCTGCTGCGAAGAATTCAGCCGATGGCTTTACGACCGGCGTTGGGGTCGGGCTTTGCGTGGGTGCCGCGGTCGCTACCGCGGTCGGTACGGGGCTCGAGGGCGGGGGCGTCGAGACGGGGGCGTTGAGATAACGCACGACGACGAGACGTTTGTCCGGAACCCACTGGACATACGCGCCCATGCCTTCGCTGATGACGCGAAGCGGGACGACGAGGGAACCCTTGTAGATTTCGGGGGGAACGTCGAGCGGACGGCTCTCGCCGTTGATCACGACTTCGGGCTTACCGACGGTGACTTGAACGTCGGCACCGGGCTTCGAAACGTCGACGGTCTTCGTCGACGCATTGTACGAAACGGTCCCGCCCATCTGTTCGAACATCGAGCGCAGGGGAACCAGGATCGTCTTCCCGCGCACTAGAGCGGCCAGGACACGACCCTTTTTCAGGCGATCGGGCTTCGAGTAGACATGCTGGTCGTTATAAAGGATCGGAACTTCTCCGGACGGCGGCGTACCGAAATTCGGTGCCGGCGCCTGTGCGAGTGCCGGCGCGAATGCCGAAACCGCGAAGGTCACGATCCCGAACGCGATCGTCGCCAAGGCGACGATGTAACGCGAAACGAGTCGTTTCACTATGTGGTGCCTCCTAAGAAAAGAATTGAAGAAATTGGTTGCTGGGGTTACCGATTAATTCAAAACGTCGCCTACCCGTTCCCCTCGGAACCATACCGATTCCGCCGGGACTCTAAAGTAATCGTGTCTGAATTCGAGCACTACGATTCGATTGTGATCGGTGCGGGCGTTGCGGGCTTAACCGCAGCGGCCGTACTTGCGCAGCGTCATGTGCCCACATTGGTCGTTGAACGCCATAACGTGCCCGGTGGATGCGCTTCATTTTATCAGCGCGACGGATACCGCTTTGACGTCGGAGCGACGCTCGTGGGCGGATTTGGTCCACGCGGTATTCATCGGCTTCTTAACGCCGAACTTGAGATTGATGTTTCGCCCGAGCGGATCGAGCCGTCGATGATCGTGCACTTGCCCGATGAGAGTGTGATCCGCTACGGAGACGGGCGCTGGGGACGCGAGCGATTGCGCGTCTTCGGCAGTGAAGCCGAAGCGTTCTGGCAACGCCAAGAAAGGATCGCCGAACTCGCCTGGGATCTCTCGGCGCGCTTTCCGGCTCTGCCGGTCGATATCGTCTCGATCGGCGCGCTCGCGCGCGCCTTTCGACCGCGCCACCTGCCTTTGCTCGGCACGCTTGGTCGTACGGTCGCGTCGATCATGCCGCGTGAACCGTCGCGCCGGCTTGCCGCATTCGTCGATGCCCAGCTTCTTATTACCGCGCAAACCGATGCAGCCGGCGCCGATCTCGCATATGGTGCGACCGCGTTAGATCTCGCCCGTGAAGGAACGTTCCATCTCGCGGACGGCATCTCGACAATCGCAGTCGCGCTCGCGCGTGCGATCCGCCGCGCGGGTTCGCAGATCGTTTACAACCGAAGCGTTGCGTCGATCGAGACGGCACGCGGCAGCGTCCGTGCCGTCCACCTCGCTGACGGCACGCGTATCGCCTGCCGAACCATCGTGTCTGCGCTGCCGGTCTCGAACACGATGGAGCTCTGTCCGCCGCTTCGCGAAGCGTATCGCCACCGCGTCGCAGCCCTACCGGCACGCTGGGGCGCCTTCGTGCTCTACGTCGGTTTGCCACCGGGGGTTGCGCCCTGCGGGACGGCCACGCACCATCAGGTCGTCGAGGCGTACGGCGCGCCGCCCGGCGAGGGGAACACCGCATTTCTGTCGTTTTCGGGTGAAGGCGAGATTCGGCGCGCGCGTAACGGCGGCCGCGCCGTGACGATCTCGACGCATACCGAGGTAGCGCGCTGGGAGCGCGCGTTCAGGGATGGGACGCTCCCCGCACTTCGTGAACGCTACACCCGCCGCTTGCTGGGTGCGCTCGAGCGCGTTCTCCCCGGCGCACCGGCACGTGCCCTCGTCGTGGACGCGGCCACACCGCACACGTTCGCGCGCTTTACCGGCCGGTCACGCGGTCTTGTGGGCGGCCTTGCCCAGACCCCCGCAACGGCATCCTTGGGCGCGTTCAGTCAGCGCACGCCGGTTCGCGGTCTCTTTCTTTGCGGAGACACGACGTTTCCGGGGCAGTCGACCGTCGGCGCGACGCTCAGCGGTCTGAGTGCGGCCCGGTCGGCGGCAGCCGGCTAATTTTTCTCTTCGAGCGTCTTCAAAAAGCGCGCCCGGTCGATGATGTATCGTTCGTGCGTTCCTTCGGCGATCTTCTCGCGTTCATCGAAGGCGGCGACGGCGAAATTGATGCGTCGACCATCGATGCCGATCACTTCGACCTCGGTGCGAACGATGAAGCCGACGGGCGTCGGCGCGATGTGCGCGAGGTCGATGTACGAACCGAGCGAGACCGTCTCCGCTGGGAGCACGGGTTCCAAGCAATGCACCGCAGCCTCTTCGATCAACTGCAGCAGCATCGGTGTCGCGAGCACATCAACACCTTTGTTGCCGGCCTTTTCCGCGGTCATCCATTCTTCGACGCGAGTCTGACTCTGATATTTGCGACCGATGTCGACTTTGGCGGCCATGTCGGGCTGTTAGTCCGCAGGTGGCGTCGCTCCCGCTCGGCCGCACTGAATCAATTCGACGTATTCGCACGTATAAAGACCGGTGTTACACGTAAGGAGAGCTATGAAGGTCAGCGGACTCGCCTATTTCGCGCTTGCCGGAATACTTGCGAGCGGCTGCGGCGGCGGCCAAAAGAAGGCGCCGCAGGGTCCACCGCCGCTCGCCGTCGACGTTGCGAGAGCGTCCCAGCACGACATCGCGACCTCGCTGACCCTCGACGGACAAGTCGCGCCGCTGCAAGAAGCGACGCTGAGCACGCCGGAGTCGGGCACCATCACCGCGATCTATGTCAATGAAGGCGACGGCGTCGCTCGGGGCGAGTTACTCGCCAAGCTCGACGACGCGCAATTGCGCGCACAGCTCAGTGCGAATCAAGCGACGGTCGCGCAGTCGCAGGCGAAGCTGCAGAGTTCCAACGTGCAAGCCCCGATCGCTTCGCAGCAATATTCATCCGCGGTGTCCTCAGCGCAGCAGCAGCTGTTACAGGCGCGTAATCGCGTCGCGACCGATGAGGCGGCGCTCAAGAATGCCGAACTCGTGTACCGCAGCAATCAGCAGCTGGTCTCGCAGGGCTACGTCTCGCAGACCGCCGCAGAACAAGCCCGCTCGACCTATGTTGCCGCCGTGCAGGAGCTCAACAACGCACGTCAGTCCCTGCCCGCGTCTCAAGCACTCGTGACGACGGCGCAGTCGAACACCGGCCAAGCCGGTGTCGATCAAGCGACGATCGCGGCCAATAAGGCCGCGCTCGCACAAGCGCAAGCGAACGTCAGCCTCATGCAGACGCAAATCGCGCAGGCGTCGCTGTACGCGTCCTTCGATGGCGTCGTCACACAACGGCTCCTCGATCCCGGGGCGTTTGCAGGCCCCAATCAGCCGATCGTGCGTATCTCGCAGCTCGACACGGTCTACGTGAATGCGAACGTTCCCGACGAGGACCTGGCCTTCGTGCGCCCCGGAACGCGGGCGCATTTTACGTCGCAGAGTTTGCCCGGCAAAACGTTCTCCGGCGTGATCGGCGACGTGAACGCGACGCCGACGACGGGCACGCTTTCCTATCGGGCGCGCATTCGTCAGCCCAATCCCGGCCGCACTCTGCGCGGCGGCATGCTGGTCTCGCTCGTGGTCGTCAAAGAGCGCCATCCCAATGCGATCGTGGTTCCGCGGACCGCGCTCTTTCAGAGCGATCAGGGCGCGAACGTCTATACGGTCACGAACGGGAAGGCGAAGATGCTGCCGGTCAGGGTCGGTATCCAAACCGATACACTCGCCGAAGTGACCGGCGGCGGCGTGCGGCCCGGCACGGTCGTGATCACGACCCGGCCCGACGCCTTGCAGGATGGCAGCGTCGTCGCCGTTGCGGGACCGGCCGGCGCGTCCGGCCCGAAGTCGAGCCATTAGCGCAGCATGAAGTCGCCGTTCATTGCATGCCGCGTCCCGTTTGGACTCGGCGCCATTGCCTTGCTCGCAGCCGGTTCCATCGCAATCGGCGCGCCCGCTCGCGCCGCCGCGGCGTCGCCCCCTCGCGCCGCCGCGGCGTCGCCCCCTCGGCCGGTGGCGACGATCACGCCGCTGCCCGTCCGCCCCCTGCGCGGCGCTGCGCCGACCCCGTTTCCGATCCTAACGCCCGGGCCGCTGCGCGGCGATGAAGGCGGGCCCTACCCCGCCTACGGCACGCCGGTGCCCGGCGTCAATACCGGAGTCACTCAGCCCGGCATCCCGACGACGATCTCCTTGCAGCAGGCGATCGCCGTCGGCTTCGCGCGCTCCCCGGTGCTCGCGGCCGCGCGCGCCGACGTCGGCGTCCAGGAAGCCGCGGTACGGCTGGCAGGAGCGGGACTTCTCCCCTTGGTTTCCGGCTCGGCCGCACTCGATCGCAGCCATACGCAGCCGGGGGGCACCTCCGCAGGCTTAGCTTCCGGTACCACGGGAACGGGCACGACGACGACTGCGACGCGCAACGTCAATACGACGAACGTTACGTCGGCCAGCTTTGCGCTAAGGTTGCAGCAGCTCATTTATGACGGCGGACGGATCGCGGCATCGGTGCAAGCGGCGCGTCGCAGCGAGACCGCGTTTGCCGATACGTATCGTCGCCAATTGCAAACCGTTGCCTACAACGTCGCCATCGCGTACTACAATCTGCTGGCTGGGCAACGGACGGTACAGGTCGATCTGGAGATCGTGCGCCAGGACCAGACGCAAGAAAACCTCGTGCGGGCGCAAGTTCGTGCGGGAACGGAAGCGCAAGCTCAGATCGCGACCGCCCAGCTTCCGACGGCGCAGGGTCGCCTCGCCGTCATCCGCGCGCAGGCCAATGCATTGAGCGCTGGTGCGGCTTTCGCAAATGCCATGGGCCTCGATGCAAACATTCGCACCCAGCCGATCGACGACTCGCCCGTCTTCACCAATGGCCGCACGGCATCGCTGCCGGTCCCGTCGTACGATGAAGCGCTCGCGCGCGCAGTCGCGCTGCGCCCCGATTACGATGCCTCGCAGCAACTGATCGCGCAAGCAAATGCAAATTTACGCGCGGCGCGCTTGGGTCGCGCGCCCTCGCTCTCCGGGAGCGCCAGTGCGCAAGACGGGTCGACCGATACGAATTTGGGTTCGTTCCGCAATTCGAACAGTATCGGTCTCTCGCTTTCTCTCCCGATCTTCGATCAGGGCGTTACCGCGGCCAATACCGCCTCGGCGCGCGCGAATATCGATCGCGCGACGGCGAATGCGCAATCGACGTCGCTCGGCATCGCGCTCAATGTTAAACAGGTGTTGACCAACCTCGTGAGTTCGCAAGCCGCGCTCGTTCAAACGCAGCAAGAGTATGCGACGGCGATCAGCAACGTGCGTGCGACGCAGGCGCAATATCGCGCCGGCGTGACGACCTTGCCGCTCTTGCTCAACGCCCAAGTCCAGTTGGCGCAAGCGCTTACCGATCAGGTGACCGCCGTCTATACGTTGCGCGAAGCCGAGCAGGCGTATCTTTTCGCAATCGGAGCGAATTTCGACACGGCCGCCGCGATTGGATCGCCGCGGATCACGCCCGCGCCGACCGCCAGTGCCATGCCGGCAGGCCTGCCACCCAGGACCACACCGCGGCGCTAGCGTTGACGGCGCGGGGGTTCGTGCACGCCGTAGCGTAGAGCACTGGCATGTCCGTTCTCGAAACGCCGGTCTCCGTCGAAGATCCCATCAATGCGGCGATCTTGCGAATTTCTGAGGACCGGATAGCCGGCTTTCTGCGCGACCCGCTGGACGAGATCGCGCGCCAGTCCGGCATCGATCGCGAGACGACGATCGATCGTATCCGTGCGATGCTGCGTTCGGGAACGATTCGGCGGGTTCGACAGACGCTGCTCGCGACCAATCTCGCGCATGGGTCGCTCGTCGCGTGGCAAATTCCAGCCGCCAAGCTCGACGCGGCATTCGACTACATGGCGCAAGAAGATCCGTTCTCCGGTCATGTCGTCATTCGAACGGCCGATGCCGCGACGCCGGGTTCGCAGTACCGGCTCTGGACGACGCTCAAAGTTCCGCAGGGCTATGCCCTCGAGAAACATGCGGAATTCTTGCGCGCGCATGTCGGCGCCCAGGCGTTCCGCCTCATGCCCGCCAAGCGGCTCTTCGCGCTCGGCGTCGGACATATCCGGCGGCGTGGCATGGATCCCGGCTCACGCTCCGACGTTCTTGCGGATGTGATCGATACCAACATCGTCGCGCTTTCCGCTCGTGATTGGCAGGTCCTGACGGCGCTCAAGCGCCAGTTCGAACCCGCCGAGTTGACGTCGGATCTGTGGGTTGCGCGGGCCGCGGAAGCCGGCGTTTCGCTCGCGGAGTTCTACCGGGTGGCTGAATCGCTCGCGGAACGCAACGTCATTGGGCGCTTCTCCACGTTTTTAGAACACGTCAAAGCGACGCCCGGCAACGAACGCGTCACGCGCTACAACGCGCTCTTTCATTGGCAGGTGCCGGCCGGGCGTGAGATCGACGCCGGACGCGAAGTCGGACGCCATCACATCATGACGCATGCGTATTGGCGCGAAGGCGGCCCGGAGTTCCGCAACGTCAACATCATGGGCGTCGCACACGGACTGGATAAGGGCGTGCTGCTCGCGCACAAGGCGGCGATCGACGAGCACATCCGCGAAGCCGGCATCGAACTCGGCTATACCAACGTGTTCTGGGGCGGCCGCAGCGAAATCAAACCCTCGGAAATCTCGCCGTCCGCATTCGCGCAATTCCATCGCGCGCGAGGAGTCGACCCGGACACGCTGTGTGCGTGAGACACCGACGTTTCACTTGCACGTGACGTCTTTCCCGCGTGCCGGCGCCCGGCGCGACACAAACGCGTTACGATTGGCCGCCGGACCCGCGGCCGTCTTGACCGCCGCGAAGTATCATGCGCAGGAGCAAAGATATGAAATACGATCATCGGAACGACATGCGAGCTTCAACGACATGATGAGCGCCGATAGCTAATGCGTTTCCTTTTTTCGCGCTGGCTTGCACTTCTCACGGTCTTGGCTGCGGTCGCAGGGTGTACGAAGGTCGGGAGTAGTTCCGCGGCCGGCGACGCGGCCGGACGTCATGCGTATACGCACGCACACGAGCTACGCTATGGGGTCGGGACGGATATCCAGGGGCTCAATCCACTGACGCATTCCAGCGGCTACGAAATGTATCTCGCCCAATTGTGCATGGCTTACCTGATCAAAACCGACGCGCACGGCGACGCCACCGTTCCGGAGCTCATAACGGAGATTCCATCGCAGGCTAACGGCGGCATCAGTAAGGACGGAAAAACGATCGTCTGGCATATCCGACGCGGCGTCAAGTGGTCAGACGGCGCTCCGTTCGACGCCGATGATGTGGTGTTCTCGACCAATCAAGTCAACAATCCGGCGAATAACGTCGTCAGCCGCGACGGCTGGGATCAGATTCTCAAGGTCGACGAGCCCGATAAATATACGGTCGTCTACCATCTCAAAGCGCCATACTCGTCCTTTGCGGTCACCTACTTCAGCACGGGCAGCGCGAATCCAGCGGTCTTGCCGCAACACTTGCTCAAAGGGCTGGCGAACCTCAACGATGTGCCGTACAACGCGTTGCCCGTCGGCATCGGACCATTTAAGTACGAGGAATGGAAACGCGGCGATTCGGTCGTGATGACGAAGAATCCCAATTATTTTCGGGGGACGCCGAAGCTCGAACGGGTCGTTTTCAAAATCATTCCGGACCGCAATACCACCCTTGAACAGTTGCGCACGCACGAGCTGGACATGTGGCTGCCGGTTTCGCCCCATTTCTACCCGCAAGCGACTGCGATTGCGGGCATCAAAGGGATCTCGGAGCCGAGTTACTTTTTCGACCACGTGGATTTCAACCTCTCGCATCCCATTATGGCCGATCGCGCCGTGCGAGAAGCGCTGCGGTACGCGACGGATCGTAGAACGATCAATAAAAAGGTCCAGAACGGGCTCTACATTTTAAGCGAGTCGTCGGTAACGCCCGCGAGCAAGTTCTACGATAACCTGCCGCTGGTTCCGTTCGATGTGGGTAAAGCGAATGCAATTCTCGACGCGGCGGGGTGGAAGCGCGCCGCCGATGGGATACGCGCAAAAAATGGCGTGCGTTTGAGTCTAAACTTCGCTTCGTCTATTGGATCGCCCGACGCCGACACGGAAATCGAGATCATTCGCACCGCTTGGAAACAGCTTGGGATCGAATTCAGCGTCAAACGTTATCTATCGTCGCAATTTTTTGCTCCCCTTGCCGAAGGCGGCATCATCTACGGCGGAAAGTTCGACGTCGTGCTCTTCGCGTGGGGTGCCGACCCGAACGAAGATCAATCGAATCTCTATGCATGCTATCGCTTTCCGCCCAATGGTCAGAATGATGTCCGCTGGTGCGATAAAGCCGCAACGGCTGCGATGGATCGCGCCAAGACGACGTACGATCAAGCTAAACGCGCCGTGGACCTTCGGCAAGTTCAGGAAGCGACCTACAGGGCGGTTCCAACCGTGGTGCTCGACGCGCGAAAGGAATTATTCGTTTACAACGATGACCTAAAGAATTGGAATCCAAATCCGGTCTCCCCGTTCGACGATATGTTGCATGTCGACATTTAGAGTAAGACGAAGCTTGCGCCGCTACGATCTCAAGGTGTACATCCCAAACAACGTCACATGTTTTGACGATATGATGGATGTCGATATCTGATGTAGCGTCAACATGGCGACTCATGAACGCTGCTTTTGTCCAACGACAACCTCGAACACGGAGATAGTCAGATGCGCGGGTTTTTCAATGGCCTCGTCTTTACGCTGGCGCTGCTCGTCGGCGCGGGTCTCGTGGCCGTGTTCGCCGGCCTCATGCCGGCGGGCGCCGACGTGACGCCGCCGCGTGCCGAAGAATGGGCCGCGCAAACGTCGTTGCACGCCGCCATCAGGCGGGAGACACAGGGGCTCGCGAGTCCCCTGGCCCTCAACGACGCCAATCTGCTCGCCGGCGTGAAAGCATACGGGTCGAACTGCGCGATCTGCCACGGAGCGGCCGATGCAAAGCCGTCGACGCTTGCGAAAGGCTTCTACATCAAATCGCCGCAGCTTGCCAAAGACGGCGTTGAAGATGACCCCGCGGCGACGACGTTTTGGAAGCTCAAGCATGGAATACGCTTCACGCCGATGCCGGCGTTCGGCGGGAATCTCTCCGATGACGAGCTCTGGAAGCTCGCCCTGTTCCTACAACACATGGATAAGCTGCCACCGTCCGTCGATGCCGCATGGAAGAAGTTACCGAGCGTCGGTCCGTAGCGCGTTCGGCGGCGCGACGAGCGTCCGGCTCGCGATAAGCCAAATGAGCCCGCACGCGGCGAGCGGGATCGCGCGAAGGATGCCCCACACGGGATCGAGCGTTGCGATGCCACTGCGAAGTTGTTCGTCGTGCCACACGTCGGCGGCCGCAGCATGGAGCGCTGCACGGTAGTTCGTCGCGAGCGCGTCGGGCCAAATCGGCAGCGGGTGACGCGCGGCGAGTGCGCCGATGACGAGCACGCACGGGCCCGCGACGAGCAGTGGTACGGCGTGATAGGGGCGTAACGATTCGCGGACGAGCGCGACGAGCGCGCACGCGCCGGCGATCGCCAGGGCAACGGTCGCTGCGAGAGCGCTCGGGCGTTGCGCGAGTCCGAGCCAATCGACGCCCAGCGCGATGGTTGCCGTCGCACCGGTGACCCATGCCGCGCCGCGTGCGCGCAACACCAGTAAGAACGCCGGAAAAAACGCGATCGCGAAATCGTGTTCGTGCGCGAAGGGTAACGCCAGCGGCACGAGCGCACAAGCCAGCGCCAAGCGTATCGCAGCCGTGTGTCGCCGGCGCAAGGCTTGTACGGCGAGGACGATGACGCACCCGAGCGCGCCGGCGCGCGCGATGAGGTCTGCGACCACGGCGCTCGCGCCGAACGCACGAGCCACCGCGGCGGGCGTGGTTTGTATGGCGCTATAGCGTTCGGCAAAACTCTGCGCGTGGAGCACGTCTGCGTAGTGTAGGAACGTCGCTGGACCGCCGAGCGCAAGCGCCGACGCGCCTGCCGCGACCAGCGCTGCACAGCCGTATGCGATCCACGTGCGCGATTCGGCGAGGCGCGCAAGGAGAACGATGGCAAGGTTCGGCTGCAAGGCGGCGACAAGCGCCAGGGCGGCGGCTCCGAGCGTGCGATGCGGACGAAGCACATAGGGCATCGCAACGATCGCGGCGCACGAGACAAGCGCCACTTGGCCGAGTGCGATGCCGCCGGTCAGCGGGGCGAAAGCTGCGGCAAGGGCGAGCGCCGCGAACGCATCGAACCAGCGCAGTCGCCCGCGTCCGAGCGCCAAACTGCCGAGCACCACCGTTGCAAAGGCAAGGCCGAGCACCATCGCCCAGACGGTCGCTGCACCGCGCCAGGGCAGTCGCGCAAGGATGCTCCAAAACGGTAGGCCGAACGGCGGCCCGACGAAGGGTAAGAGTTCGTCGCGCGATGCGATGACGCCGGGAACATCTTTCTCCGCACGCCAGATATCGCGGCCATACGGATCGCCGGAATAGTGCCACGTCTGGCCTGCAGCATAATACGCTTCAAAATCGCGCAGTGGCGGACCGACGCTGCGCTGCGGCGGCACGAGAAGAAAGGCGATCGCGAGCGAAGCGAGCGCCAGCAGCAACGCGAGTCGACGCACGTTTCTAGCCGAACGTGTGTCCGGGAACGGCGACGCGGGTGAACACTAAACATGCAAGCAGGACCGCGAGCAAACCAAAATATGCGACCGAGATCGCGATCTTCTGCTGGCCGGGGACGGCATAATAGCGCTCGTCGAGCGTGCCGCGCCAGGCGGCGATCAATCGCGGCACACTCAAGAGGACGACGAGAAACAAAATTGGGCTCCACCAATGAAAGGCGACTGCACACCCGATCACGATGACGAAGCCGGCGATCCACAAATTGGGCGAGATTGCCGCCGTCATCCGTCCGCCGTCGAAAACGCCGAGCGGAATCATGTTGAAAAGGTTGAGGAAAAACGCCGTATTCGCCGCGGCATACCAGAATGGTTCGTTCGTGACGGCAGCATAGGCGAAGCAAACGAGTCCACCGATCGTGCCCAAGAGCGGACCGCCGAAGGCAATGACCGATTCCTGGTAGACGCTCTGCGTGCCGCCCTGCCACGTCGTGAACGCGCCCATGCCGGGGACGAAATAGATCGCGGGCGCGGAGAGCCCGTAACCGCGAACGAAGATCAGGTGACCGAGTTCGTGAATTGCGATCAGCAGCACGAAGACGATGCCGAATTTCCAGCCGAAAAAGAGCGCATAGAACCAGATCGACGCGAGGAACGAAAAGCCCGTCAGTGCGAATTTGCTGCCGAAGAAGAGCCACTTGAGATTGAGCAAGCCAAAGAGAAGGCCTTTGAATTTCGCAAGCATGACGCCGATGCCGACCGCCGTTCCGCCCGCGGCCTTCCAATTGCGGCCGGAAGCGGGGTGCTTTTCTGGCGGGAGGAGCTCTTGCTCCGGCTCGTTCTTCACACCGTCGGCATTCGGGAGTGCTCGTTGCTGATCCCCGAGCGCTTGTAGGAAGGTGAATGCAGCCGACGCGCTGCGTTACGCGCGCGCCTGGGGATTTGAAGCGTTCGCGGCGGTCGAACTCGCCGGCGGCTTCTCGAACGTATCGTACCGGGTCGCCACGCGCGGCGGCACCGAGCTCATCGTGCGGCGTTACGGCCGCCTTCACGTGACGCGCAACGCCGTCTTTTACGAGCACGCCGTCCAGCGCTACGCCGCCGCCCGCTGCACCTGCGTCGGAGCGCCGTACGAAGACGACGGGGGAGAGACGCTACGACTGCTCGACGGGGCATACGTCGCGGTGTTGCCGTACGCGCACGGTACGACGGGTGAACGCGCGGCGTATGCATCGGCGGCGGCGCTGCTTGCGCGCTTTCACCGTGCGTCGATCGGCTTTCACGCGGCGTATCCTCGGTTGACACGAACGCTCGGAACGCTCGGCTGGCTGCGCGAACGTTTCCTGCGCTACGCTGCCGATCCGGCTTTGGCCCGCGCGCTGGATTGGGACGCGCTCATCGGCGCCGTCGGCGGGGCGGCCGCGCGCATCGCACCGCTCGCGACGCGTCTGCCGCTGAGCGTCGTGCACGCGGACGCGCACCCCGACAACGTCGTGGCGCGCGACGGAAGCGCGGCGGTCCTCATCGACTTCGATTTCGCGCATGAGACCGAGCGGGCGTACGACGTCGCTACGGGAGCCGACGCATACGCGCGCGCGGACGATGACGCACCGCTCGACCCCCAGCGCTTTCTTGCCTACGTACGTGCATACGATGCGGTCGCGCCGCTCGCGCGCGCCGAGTGGCAGTCGCTCTGGGATTTTGCGATCCGGCGCAATGCGATGCTTGCATGGTATGTCGTGACGCGACATGGCGAACGCGCCCGCGGTGATGTCGGCGCTGCACCTCGCTACGTTGCCCGGGCACGCGAAATGGAACGCTACGCTCGCGAGCGACGCGCGCGTGCGTAACGTTCGCGGCCTCGACTACTGGTCGTTGCTCGTTGTGCTCCTGGTCGTCTGGGCGATCGCGCTGTGGCACCCGTGGATCGATTGGTTCGGACGCCCGCGCTGAAGCGACGCATAAACGGGGATGCTGCGTTCGATCGTTAATCTTAGCCGACATGGCCGCTCGTATTCTCATTCTCGGCGGTGGGTTCGCGGGACTCGCGACCGCGCGTACGCTCGAAAAGAAACTTCGGCCGGGCGAAGCCGAGATGACGCTCGTGAGCCGTGAAAATTTTTCACTGTTCACACCGATGCTGCCGGAGATTGGTTCGGGAACGCTCGAAACGCGACATGTCGTAACACCCGTGCGTGCGCAGCTGCGCCGCACGTCGTTCGTGCTCGGCGACGTGCGCGATATCGACCTCGCCGCAAAGACGGTCGATATCGAGCATACGATCGCCGGCACGCGGCAAACCTTAGGATACGAGCAGTTGGTCATCGCCCTGGGCTCCGTGACCTCAACCTTCGGACTGCCCGGTATCGCGGAACGTTCGATCCCCTACAAAACACTCGAAGACGCCGACCGCGTTCGCAATCATGTCATCGCGATGCTCGAACTTGCCGACGTCACGCACGATCCCATCGAGCGCAAACGATTGCTTTCATTCGTGTTCGTGGGCGGCGGCTTCACGGGCGTTGAAGCCGCGGGCGAGATGGCCGATTTCTTCCGCAATACGTCGCGCTTCTATCCTTCGATTACGCCCGGTGAGATCGAGGTGTATCTCGTAGAAGGCGGCAAAAAGCTGCTCCCGGATCTGCAGGCCGGCATGGGCGAGTATAGTGCCAAGGCGCTCGCGCGACGCGGCGTGCACGTTCTCGTCAATACCTTTGTCGCCGGCGCGGACGCGACCGGTCTCGCGCTCAAAGACGGTACGACGATCCCCACGGCGACGATCGTTTGGAGTGCCGGCATCAAGCCCTCGCCGATCGTTTCCGCGCTATCGATTGGGACCGGCCGTGGCGGAGCGATCGTCGTCGCGAACGATCTTTCGGTGCCGAACCATCCCGGCGTTTGGGCGATCGGCGATTGTGCGGCGATCCCCGATCCCGACGCACCCGGCTCGAATTATCCGGCCACGGCGCAGCATGCAATCCGCGAGGGGCCGACACTCGGCGCCAATATCGTCGCGCATTTGCGCGGTCGTCCGACCGAGCTGTTTCGCTACCGCTCGATGGGCATGATGGCGTCGCTCGGGGCGCGCCGTGGTGTCGCAGGGCTGCAAGGAAAATTCTTGATCACAGGATTCTTCGCATGGCTTTTGTGGCGCACGTACTACCTTGCGCGTCTGCCGGGTCTCGACCGTCGCTTACGCGTCACCTTCGATTGGACGCTCGGGCTGCTCTTTCCGCGCGATATCGCCGAGTTGCGGGTATACTCACGCATCGCCCAGGATCGCGCCGAACGCGAAGCGGGTATCGAACCCGCCGCAGACGTGAGCGTTCCTCGCTAAATAGTTGCGATTTAGTAAAGACCTAAAATGCGCGTGGTGCCCTCGATCGCGCCGAGCGCAGCTGCAAGTACGGCCTCCGTTACGGGCGCGACCTCGCAGTAGAAGCGATACGTGAAGGGCTCGTCCAGCGACGGGCGCGAGACGAGCGTACGGAGATCGAGTCCGCGGTCGGCGAAGGCGCCGAGGGCGTCGCGTAATGATCCGGGCCGATGCGTGAGTCCGAGCGCGACGCAGGCGCGCGTCGGGTCGCCGCGCGCGAAGCCGTTGCGCTGCACAAGAAACATGCGTGTGAAGTTGTCAGCGACGTCCTGGATTGCAGGCGCGAGCACGCACCCGCCGTAGCGTTGCGCGGCAAAGCTTGAAGCGATTGCCGCGATGCTCGGATCGCCGAGCGCGATGACGTCGCGCACGGCTCCGGCGGTGTCGGCCACGATCGTCGGGCGAACGTGCGGATGGCGTCCGAGAAAGGCGCGGCACTGTTCGAGCGCGACCGGATGCGATCGTATCTCGCGCAGTTTGGCTAGCTCGGCATGCGGTAAGCCGATGAGATTCTGGACCACCCGGTAGACGATCTCATCGACGATCGAGAGCCGATCGTCCGCCCAGAGCAAATCATAGACCCGCGGTACCGAGCCCGAGATCGAGTTTTCGACCGGCAGCAGCGCATAGGTGGCCTCGCCGCGTTGCACGGCGGCAACGGCGTCGTCGAAGGTGCCGTAGCCGAGCGTCTCGGCGCCAGGCACGAGCATCCGTGCCGCGTCGTCGCTGAAGGCTCCCGCTTCGCCTTGGTAGGCGACGCGAAGCGGACTCACACGGGCGCGTTTGCGGCGCCGCCCAGGCGCATCGCCGCTATGAACGTCCGGAAGATGACCCGGTAGTCGTCGTGCGCGTACCGTACGGTGCGGCCGCCGATGCGTTCGATGCCGGGGATGAGCTCGGCAAAGTCGGCCTGTTCCACGCGCACGAAATCGAGTTCGAGCCCGATCGGAGATTTGAAGACGTACGGCTTTGCGGCCGCGACGTTGACGAGCGCGTCGCGCGCGCCGGCGCGAATACGCGCACGCGCTTCGGGCGGCGACAGCGAGTCGACGGCGAAATAACCGATCGCTTCTTTCGTCACGACGGTGGTCAGCCACGGCAGATGGAACTGCGCGCCTTCGCACGTGACGCGATCACCTGAGATGAGCGCGACGGGGACGCCGTACGTGCCGAGCAGGGCGGCGTTGAGCAGCGTCTCGCTGCAAGCGATCCCGTTCACGCGGACGTTGTAGAGCGTATCGGGCGAATAGGTGTGTGCAAGCGTGCCTCCTGCCTCACCGACTCCGGCATGATAGCCCGTGAAGAACGCGGCACCGTAGGACGCATCGATCCCCTCGGTCATCGAAAACGGCTTACGATTGCCATAGATCATGCGCGCGTCGGCGGGAAGATCGTCCCAAAGCACGTTACGCATTGCGGAGTGCGAGTCGTTGACTAATACGTCCGTCGCACCGGCTTCGCGCGCGCCGTCGATCGCGGCGCGCACTTCGAGCGACATCAACGTGCGGTAGTACGGATACTCCGTCGTATTTTTCGGATCGACTTGCGTCCATGCTGCGACGGCAGCGGTCCCCTCCATATCGGCGCTGATATAAAGCTTCACGTCAGGCACCGAGATTCTGGAGTGCCTGACGCGCATCGCCGGCGCGCGAGTCGCCCGGCTTTACCTTCAGGAAGTGCTTGAAGGCATCGACGGCTTCGGAGCGGCGACCGATTGCGTTCGCGACCACGCCTTGGTTGAACAGGGCTTCTGGAAAATTCGGGTGCTTCGCAAGAACCGCTTCGAGTTCATGGATGGCTAGCAAATCCTCACCCTTGCCATGCAACGCCGTAGCATAATCGGTGCGCGTATCGGGATTGGCCGGGTCGAGTGCGAGAGCGCGCTTGTAATAGACGATCGCCTGCGGATATTTCGCGGCATCGAAATACAGATTGGCGAGATTCACGAGGGCAGCGAGATCGTTCGGATTCTTCGTAAGCCGTGCGCGCAGATCACCGAGCAGACGCGCGATAGGTGCCGGTGGCCCAGCGCCGGTAACTTGGGCCGGCGTCCCGCCGGCGACGCCGCTCGGTCCGCCGATAGCCGCCCCGCCACCACTTTGCGGCACCGTCACCTCGCCCGGCGCCGTCGACGGCAAGACGGTATCACCTTGCTGCGCAGGTGCAATGGTCTTGGCTTCGGGGCCGAGCGCCGAGCCTGTTTCTCCCAGACCGATCTTTAAAAAGTATCCGACGATGCCGAGGAACGCCAGTGCCGTCAAGACGAGGATCGGAAGATACGTTCGGGGCGGAAGACCACGCCCGGGGCCACCAGTCACGAGCGGGGATGTTCTCGCGGCGGCGTCCAAAGCCTCGGACGATGCTGCCCGACGTCAGCGAGCTACAGCTGCTCTTCGCCCATCTCAATAGCGAGTATTTCAGCGGCGAGATTCCAACCCATCGCATCGCGTATAACGCGCGCTTCTCCAATCTTGCCGGACGGATCACGTACAAGCCGCCGCTTATCGAACTATCGCCCAAACACTTTCAACGCCGCCCGGAGGCGCTACGCGATACGTTGCTGCACGAGATGATCCACGCCTGGCTCTTTGCTCGTGGTGAGAATCCCGGCCACACCGCGCGCTTCAAAGCAAAGATGCGCGCCGTCGGGTTGCGCTCGATCTTTCACGACCTCGGCAGCGCGATACCGCGACGCGAATCGACCAAGCGCTTCATCTTGCGCTGCGAACGGTGCACGCTTGAGATCTTGCGTAAGAAGCGGCCGCCGGCACGCATATCGTGCGGCCGTTGCGGACGACGCTCATACGATCCACGTTACCAGTTGCGTGTGCTCGAGGTGCTCGAAATACGCGACGTCAGCGACGAGCCGCGCGCGGCTCACCGCAGCCGCTAGGATTCTGCACCATCGGCAACACGGACTTAATGCACGAGCGGAATGTGTTTGAGGGCAAGGATGAGCGCGGCGACCAAGATCGTCACGGCGAGCACATCGAGCAAACGGCCCGACGAGATTCGCCCGGCGATGCGCGGCCCGACTTGTCCGCCCGCGAGTCCGCCGGCGGCGAGCGGAATCGCGTAGGCCCACAAGACGCCGTTCTCGACCACATGCGCGGCTACGCCGACGGGAGAGGTCAACAGAATCGCAAGGGTCGATGTTGCGGTAACGACATGCGGCGGCATGCGAAAGAGCCCGAGAAAAACCATTACGAAAATGGTTCCGCCGCCGACTCCGAAGAAACTCGACACGAAACCGAGGACGACACCGGACGCGAGGATCAGCGGCGTACTCGTACCGTAGCGGAACGTCTCTCCGCTGCGGTCGACGAGCGTCCGTTCGCGTAAGCCGCGCAACGGAGGTGCCGCACGATCACGCCGCCTGCGGCGGCGTATGATATCGATGAAAAAGTACGCGAGCAGCGCGCCATAGAGCAGATCGAATGTCGCCGGCGACGCAAATTTGACGAGATGTGCGCCGAGGATGCTCGCCGGAATACCGGTGATCGCGACCAGTAGCGCGGTGCGCACGTCGGCGCGACCTTGCCGCAAATACGCAGCCGAACCGCTCAGGGCGTTGGCTACGACGATGACGAGCGAGATGCTCGCGGTTTCCGCGGGTGAGAGAAGATAGGCAAAGCGCAGAATCGGGATGATGATGAAGGCGCCGCCGAGTCCGACGAGTGTTCCGATAATCCCGGCGGTCAAGCCAATCGCAACGAGCGTGGCGACGAAAACGAACCCGTGCGCGTTCACGACCGCGCCCCAATCGTATGGGGCTTTACTGGACGCGGCCGATGTAGCGGCGATCGCGGGTATCGATGCGGATCGTATCGCCGACGTTGACGAAGAGCGGGACTTGCACGCTCGCGCCCGTCTCGAGCTTCGCTGGTTTCGAGGTGCCTTGCGCGGTATCGCCTTTGAAACCGGGGTCCGTCTCGTCGACCCGCAGTTCGACGTGCGCCGGAAGGCTCACGCCGATCGGCGAACCCTCATGCATCTGCACGTCGATCTTCATTCCATCCTTGAGAAAATCGGCCGGATCGCCGATGACGTCGCGCTGCAGCGTAAAGTTCTCGAACGACTCGACGTCCATGAAGTGGAAGCCATCTTCGTTGTTATAGAGCATCTGCATTTCGCGATTGTCGACCGTCGCACGTTCCAGTTTTTCGCCGGCACGAAACGTCCGCTCGACGGTCGCTCCCGACTTTACGTTCTTGAGCCGGGTCCGCACGAAAGCCGAGCCTTTACCGGGTTTGACATGCAGAAACTCGATGACCGTCCACAACTGACCTTCGATGAGAATGGTCACGCCGTTGCGAAAATCGTTCGATGAAATCATGTCGCGCCCGAGGTACGGCGGAAATTAAGAAAGGTCATCTTTTAAACAGCGTGAGCTGGTTCTCGGTCCCGCTGCGCAAACGTCCGAGATTCTCACGGTGTTTCCAGATAATGACGAGCGCCGAAGCGAAGACGAAGACGAAGCCGCTCTCGCCGTAACGTGCGCCGGCCGCGATCAGGACGGCGCCGGCCACGATGGCGCCGGCCATCGAGCCGAGCGACGCGAGGCCGGTCGGAATGACGACGGCGAGCCACACGGCGACGAACGCAATGCCGCTCTCCCACGAGAGCGCGAACGCCGCCCCGAGAAACGTCGCGACACCTTTGCCGCCGCGAAAACGAAGCCAGGGCGGGTAACAATGGCCGAGGACGGCGGCAAGTCCCGCGAGCGGCACGAGCTCCGTACCGCTGTTCGTGCCCGGTGTGGTGAGCACGAGTGGAATGAAGAGCCATTGATGCCAGGCCACGGCAACGGCGAGCGCGCCTTTGCACGCGTCGAGCGCGAGTACGGCGGCGCCGGCTTTCTTACCGAGGGTGCGCAGGGCGTTCGCCGCACCGATGTTTCCCGAACCGCTCGCACGAATGTCGCGGCTGAAGAACGCTCGCGAGATCAGCAGTCCGAAGGGGAGCGAGCCGAGCGCGAATCCGAAGAGCACGTACGGCCAGCCGGCGATAGCCAAGATGATCGGAAAAGCCCAGCGCGTCACTCCCGAGGGGCATCTTCGTCGCGGCGGGCACGGAATTCTAAGGTCAACGGTACGCCTTCAAAATCGAATGCCGAGCGGATCGTATTTTCGAGAAATCGCTTGTAACTGCTGCCGACGAGATCAGGATCGTTGCAGTGGAAGATGAAGAGCGGCGGATGCGTCGCGACCTGCGCCGCGTAATAGATCCGCAGCGGCTTACCCTGATGTCCGGGTGCGGGGTGCGCGTAGACGGCATCGCGGACGATCGCATTGAGCTGCGGCGTCGCAATGCGCCGGTCGAGATTCGCGCGCACCCGCATCACCAGCGGCATCAAGCTGCCCAGCCGCCGTTTGGTCAGCGCAGAGAGGAACGTCACCGGCACAAACGCCGCGAAGGGAACGTCCTGATGGATGACGTCGATCAACTCGTTCTGACTGAAGTCACCGTCTTGCTGCAGCGCGAGATCCCATTTGTTCGCAACGATGATCAAGCCCTTACGTTCCTCGAGGACCATGCCGGCCAGACGGCGATCCTGGTCGAGGACGCCCGTCATCGAATCGATCACGAGTATCGCGATATCGCAGCGCGCGATCGCGCTCAAACTTCGTAAAGAGGCGTAATATTCGATTGCGCCGTGGTGCTTGGTCTTGCGCCAAACGCCCGCGGTATCGATGAGGCGGATCGTATGTTCGTGAAATAGGAAGACGGTATCGATGGCATCGCGCGTCGTTCCCGCTACCTCGGAGACGATCGAGCGATCTTCGCCAAGCAGAGCGTTGAGCAGCGACGATTTCCCGACGTTGGGCCGGCCGACGATCGCTAGCGCGAGTTCGGTCCGGTCGACGCTGTCGATGCGCTCGGGCGGGAGCCGTTCGACGATCGCGTCGAGCAGATCGCCCGTGCCTTCGCCGTGCAGCGCCGAGACGAGAATCGGCTCCCCGAAGCCAAGCCGCGCGAACTCACCCGGAATGAGATTCTTGACGCGCTCGGATTCCGCTTTGTTGGCGGCGAGCACGACGGGATGGCGGGTTTTACGCATGATGTGGACGACGTCGTCGTCCAGGGGCGACAAGCCCGCGGCACCGTCGACGACGAAGACGATCACGTCGGCGTCGTTCGCCGCGATCTCGGCTTGCGCGCGCGTCTGGCGCGCCATGTCGTCGCTCGAGAGCGCATCGGGATCGATACCGGCCGTGTCGATGACGCTAAATGTTCGCCCGCGCCATTGCGCGAGGGCGTAGAGACGATCGCGCGTGACGCCGGGTGCGTCGTCGACGATGGCGAGCCGCTTGCCCACCAGCCGGTTGAAGAGTGCGCTCTTGCCGACGTTGGGGCGGCCGACGATCGCGACGGTTGCGGGCCGTACCTTCGGTACGAGTTCGAGCTCCATGCATGTGATTTCGCCGTGCGGGGCGCTTCGACCGTGTGGCGAAACCGGAGTGCTAGAGATGAAGGCGGTAACGAACGTCATGTTTGGGGTGTGCCTGAGCGCAGGCGCGCTCGGCGCGATGGGTGCGGCGTATGCGCAAACGCCGGCCGGCGGAACGTACGTGACGACCTTGCCGAGCGGTGCGGAAGTCTGGTTCGACGGCACGTATGTCGGCCGCTCACCGTTACTCGTCGATGGGCTTAGCGAGGGACGTCATACGATTTCACTTCTCAAAAGTGGTTGGAACGCGCAAGAAACCGCCATTGTCGTGAGTCACGGCACCGTCGTGATGTCGAGCTCGCTCCTAACGGCGGCAAAGCATCAGGCGGGAGGCGCGCTCGCGCAAACCGGGACGCTCGTCGTTCGCAACACGCCGGCGCGGGCCGAAGTATCGCTCGACGGCACGCCGCTTGCCGCGCTGCCCGCGCGCGGGCTCGCGCTTGCGGTGGGCACGCATGAGCTTGCGGTGCGAACCGCGCACGGCCGTTTCACACGCGCCTTCGCCGTCTATCCCGACCTGACGACCGACGTGATCGTCCGCGAGCCGACCGGCCGTCACGACCATTCGGCGGTCGTCGCACCCGCCGAAGATTATCTGCCCACCAATGCGTTCGTGATCGAGGGCCGCCGGATTACGGTGCGCTACGCTGGCCACATCGTGATCGCGCGCTTCGGCGAGACGACGTTTCGCTTGGACGGGGCGGCAACCGAGTTCGACAGCGCGCCGGAATCGATCGGTGGAAAGCTATACTTGCCGCTCGAGCTTCTTGAAAAGTTGAGCGGCGACGTGTCGAAAGGCTATTAGTCCATGGCGCGCATCTACATCGAAACGTACGGCTGCCAGATGAACGAGGCCGATTCGCAGTATATCGCGGATCGTGCGGCGTCGTCGGGCTACGCCGTCACGGCGAACGCAGCCGACGCCGATGTCGTCGTCATCAATACGTGCACCGTTCGCGATAACGCCGAACGGCGCGCGTATGGCCGCATGGCCCAGTTCAAGGCACTCAAACGCGCCGATCCCACGGTCAAGCTGGTCGTTTGCGGCTGCCTTGCCGAACAAGACAAATCCATCATGCAAAGCAAAGTGCCGTACGTCGATGCCGTCTTCGGCACGCGCGATCTCGCGCGCCTCGGTGAGGCGCTTGCGACGTGGCGCTTAGACTTCGCTGCCGACGACGTCGATCTGACGCAAGACCAGCTCTTCCTCGGCACGCTCGGTGGTCACGGCGATTGTGTCGGTGATGCGTACGCACACGTGCGTGCCTTCGTCAACGTGCAACGCGGCTGTTCCTATTACTGCACGTATTGCATCGTGCCGCACGTGCGCGGCCGCTTCGACAACCGACCGCTCGGGGATATCCTCGCGCAGTGCGTAACGGCGATCGCGCGCGGCGCGCGCGAGATCACGCTCGTCGGGCAAACGGTCAACGCCTATCGGGAACCGGTCAGCGGTGCCGATTTCGCCGATCTGCTTGAAGCCGTCGCCGCATTGCCGAATATCGACCGGCTCACGTTTCTTACATCGCATCCGAACGATTACACGCCCAAGCTCGCCACGACGATGGGCGCCTTACCGCAGCTCAACCCGCGCTTCCATCTGCCCGTACAAAGCGGTTCCGATCCGATTCTGCGGCGCATGAATCGTAAATACACGGTCGCCCAATATCGGGAGAAGATCGCGTTGTTCCGCACGACGTGTCCGCATTGGGCGTTGACCACCGACGTGATCGTCGCGTTTCCCGGCGAGCGTGAGCCGGATTTCGAGGCGACGCTTGCGCTCTGCGACGAGATGGGATTCGCGCAGGCGTTCATGTTCGTCTACTCGCCGCGCCGTGGAACGCCGGCCGCGCTCTGGGAGCAGATTGCGCCCGAGACGGGCCAGCTGCGTTTACGCCGGCTTGCGGAGACGATCGACCGCAGCGTGCGCGCGTTCCACGCGCCAAAGGTCGGCAGCGTCGTGCGCGCGCTCGTCCAGGGGCCGTCGCGCAAAGACCGCTCGAAACTGGCTGCAAAAACACTCGATAACGTAACGGTCGTAGCGCCCGACGGCGGCCTCGGCGAAGGGGATTTGCGCGATCGGCCGTGGCTCGATATCCGCATCGACCAGGCATTGACCTGGGGCTGCACGGGGACGATTCTCGGCTATGCCGCGCGTTACGATGCGCCGCGCGTGGCCGTCGAAACGCGCGCCACGTTCGATCTCATCACGGCTCGCTAAACGCGAGAGTGCGACAGCGTAGATGAGCGAGGCGCGATATTCGCCGATGCTCGAACAGTATTTCACGATGAAGGCCCGCTATCCCGACGCGGTCCTGCTCTCGCGCGTCGGCGATTTCTACGAGGCCTACGGCGAGGACGCCGCGACCATTTCGTCCGCGCTGCAGATCGCGCTCACATCCAAAGAGGCCGGAGGCGGCCAACGCGTCGCGATGGCGGGCGTGCCGTATCACGCGCTGGATGCATACTTGGCCAAGCTCGTCGCCCAGCAGCGGATCGTCGCACTCGCCGAACAGCTCGAGATGCCGGTTCCCAATAAACTCGTCCGGCGTGACGTCGTGCGCGTCGTCACGCCCGGAACGCTCATTGAAGAAAATCTTCTCGATTCCACGAGCAACAACTATCTGTGCGCCCTCACGCTCGCCGGCGACGCGATCGGCATTGCCTACGCGGACATCTCGACGGGCCGGGCGGCGGCGACAGCCTATAGCGGCGACGGTGGCCTCGATGAGACGCTGGCGGAGCTCGCGCGGCTCGGCCCCGCCGAGATCGTTGCCGATCTGCCGCCGGAGGTCCGCACCGCGATCTCCGCGCACATGCCGTCGGTGCGCGTGACGGCGCCGCCGCTGGCCGCGGTGGAACGGCGCGAGCTCTGCGCGATCGAGGGCTTCTCGCTCGACGAGTCGCTCGCGATGCGTCGCTCGCTCGAGGCGCTGGGCGCCTTCGTGCGGCGCGTCGGTTTCAACGCCCCGAGCGGGCCGCTGCGCGAGCCGGAATTCTATCGCGCGCGCACCTTCGTCGCGCTCGATACCAGCACGCGTAAGCATCTCGAGCTCACGAAATCGCAGAGTCAAAATAGCCGGGCGACGTTGCTTGCAACGGTCGATCGTTGCAAGACCGCGATGGGCTCGCGGCTGTTGGCGCGCTGGATTCTGGCACCGCTCGTCGACTCCGGCGCGATCGCCGAACGCGCCGATCGCGTCGAGACGCTCGTGGGCAACTACCCGGCGCGCGCGCTGCTGCAAGAGCTGCTTGGCGGCGCGTTCGATTTGGAGCGCATCGCGCAGAAAGTGCGCTTTCGGCGCGCCTTGCCGCGCGATCTGGGCTCGCTGCGACGGACTCTGGCCTTACTCGAACCGCTCCGCGCCACCTTGCCGCCGCCGCTCGCGCCGCTCGCCGAGCGCATCGGCGATCACGCCACGCTGTACGCGCTGCTGGAGGGACAATTGTGCGACGAGCTTCCTGCCACGCTCGCCGACGGCGGTGTCATCCGTCCCGATGCATCGAGCGACGTACGCGAGTGCGTCGAATTGCGGGCCGAATCGCGCGACCGCATCGCCGCCCTCGAAGCGCGCGAACGCGAGCGAACCGGCATCAAAGGACTCAAAGTCAAGTACGCGAGCGCCTTCGGATATGCCATCGAGATTTCCAAATCGAATCTCGCGAGCGTTCCGACCGACTACGTTCGCAAGCAGACCCTTACGAGTGGCGAGCGTTTCGTGATTCCCGAACTCAAAGAACTCGAGATCGCGATCTCGAGCGCACAATCGCGCCAATACCGCCTCGAAGAAGTGCTGTACGAGAACGTCGTCGAGGCAATCGCGGCGCGCGTCGGCGAGCTCCTGGCAACAGCCGATGCGCTCGCCGAACTCGATGTCGCTTGCGCGCTCGCACACGTCGCAGGTGAACGCGGCTACGTGCGCCCGGTTTTCGTGGCGGCAAGCACGATCGACGTCAGCGACGGGCGCCATCCCGTCATCGAAACGATCGCGGGCGAAGCCTTCGTTCCAAACGATCTCCATCTCGCCGAGCGAAACGCGCGCTTCATGCTGCTGACGGGCCCGAACATGGGGGGCAAATCCACGTTTCTGCGGCAAACGGCGCTTTTGGTGATTCTCGCGCAGATCGGTGCGTTCGTGCCGGCGCGCGCGATGACGCTCGGTGTGGTCGATCGCATCTTTACGCGCATCGGTGCGGGCGACGATCTCGCTTCGGGTCAATCGACGTTTTACGTCGAGATGGCCGAGGCGGCGAATATTTTACGGCGCTGCACGCATCGTAGCTTGCTGCTGATCGACGAGATCGGCCGCGGAACGGGAACGAGTGACGGGCTCGCGATCGCACAAGCGATTTGCGAATATCTTTTGGGTCTCGATGCGCGAGCGCCGATGACGCTCTTTGCGACGCATTTCCACGAACTCGTCGCGCTTGCCGAGCGCTGGCCGCTCGTCGCGAACTATCACGTCACCGCGGTCGAAAATACATCGCGTGCGGGCGTTCCCGTGTTCTCACATCGCGTGCTCGCGGGCAGCACGTCGCGATCGTTTGGGATCGAAGTCGCCAAGATGGCCGGTCTGCCGGCCGGCGTGATCGCGCGGGCAAAAGAGATCGCGGCGGTTCTCGGCGAGCGGCCGACGCTGGAAGCCCAAGTGCCGCTGCGCGCCCAGCTCGCGGCGCCGAGCGGACGCGAAGAGATGCAACTCGCCTTCGACATGTAAGGGCGCAGGATACCGGCACCGCGCCGCAGACTTTACGTAGAGCGTTCGCAGCCGAGGAACCCGGTGGAGAATCCGGGACGGTCGCGCCACTGTAAGCGGGGAGCCGCTCGACGTCACTGCCGGATCACGGCGGGAAGATTTCGAGCACGACGGCACGGATCCGCAAGTCAGGATACTCGAGCGAGCGCCGTAGTCACCACCTCGCGAAAAAGGTCGGTTCTCACGTGTTTTGGAGTTCTCTATCGCGCTGCGCGCTGGTCGCGGCGTTTATCGGTATTTCCCTTGTCCCCGCCGCCGCGCAGAGTGTCAGCGGGTCGCCGTCGCCCTCGCCGAGCCCACCCGAGATCGGTCGCGTGACGACGAGCGATCGCCGCAGCGAGCCGATCGGGCAAACGTCGCGCCCGACGTTCGTGGTCACGCGCGCTCGTATCGAAGCGTACGGCGCGCGCACCGTCTCGGAGGCGTTGCAAGGCGTCCCTGGCGTCGAACTGTTTTCGTACGGTCCTTTTGGATCTCTGGTCGATTACGGCATCCGCGGCTCACTGAGCGCGCAAACGCTCGTGCTCGTCGACGGAATTCCGGTTACCGATGCGACGACCGGCACGACGTACCTTGCTCAACTTTCCACCGTCGGGGTCGATCGCATCGAGGTCGTTGAGAGCGGCTCCTCGACGTTATATGGCGCCAATGCCGCAGGCGGCGTCATCAATATCATCACGCGCGTCCCGCGCGGCACGTCCGTCGAAGCTTCGGCAGGATCGTTCGCGGACCGCGACCTGCGCGTTGCTCTCGGTGACGGCCACATCGGCGGGTCGTTCGAACGCCATGTTGCGACGAGCGCGTATCCGTATCCGGCGCTGCGGTATTCGCAAACGCCGTGCAACTCGCTTGCGACCGGGCCTTGCGTCTTTCCCGCAGGCGTGCGCAGCAACACGTTCGGCGACGAAACGGTCGGGCGGATCTCCGCGGACATCCCCGTTGCGCCCGGATTCCGCGTGCGGCTGCGCGCCGATGACGCGTTTACGGCAAGCGGAATTCCCGGCCGGCTCGATTTCCTCTCAGCCGACGCTACGCAAAACTACGGAACCAAATCCGGTCTACTCGAGCTCGAAAGCGCAACCTCGAAAAATACCGTCACGCTCAGTCTGGGCGGATCGCAAACGCTGTCGCGCTACAACGATATCGTCAATAACTTTGGTGAGAGCGACATCTATAGCGGCCGCGCGCAGATCTCGCTGCGCGACGCGTACTCGGGTTCGCATGGCGACGCCGTTGCCGGGATCGATCTCTCGCGCGAATCGGGCCAATACGCGTTTCCGACGACGCCGAACTTCACGACGGCAAGCGCGCCGCCGATTCCGGCGTATTCGCTCGGCGCCAGCCGCTCGGAAGCGGCGGCGTACGTCCAAGTCGGGGCGGCGCCGTTTGCCGGAATCCGCCTTACCGCGGGCTTGCGTGCCGAACACGATTCGCCGTTCGGATCGGTCCTGGCACCGTCGTTCGGGGGAACACTTCGCAGCGGCTCCCTACGCTTCGCCGGCAACATCGGCGAATCGTTCCGCGTACCGACGCTCACCGATCAATACTATCCCGGGTACTCCAATCCGAATATTCTGCCCGAAAAATCGAGCAATGCCGACGCGACGCTCGCCCTCGATACGCGCGGCGCGACGTATTCGCTCGGATATTTCGGGCGCAGCGGTTCGAACTTCATCGTCTTGGATTCACACTACATACCGGTCAACGCGCGGCGCGCGCAGACGACCGGCCTTGCGTTCACGGCAACGAGCCGTCCGATCGCGGGACTCGTCGCCGAAGCGAGCTACACGAACCTCTTTCGCGCGCTCGACGTGACGACCGGTGCGCGCTTGCCGCGCAGTCCCGTAAGTCAGGCCGCGATTTCACTCGAGCATCCCTTCGCGCGCGCACGTTACGCATTCGGAATCCGCTGGGGCATCGTCGGCAGCGACGGCGATGACGCGGCCCACGTTGCCCGGCTCACCGGCACGTACGACGCATACGATTCGCTCGACGCCTATGTGCGCTATCGCATCGGCAAGGATGCCGTGTTCTCGCTGCGCGGTTTCAATCTCGGCGATACACGCTCTGCGCCGATCTTCGGGTATCCGGCTGCGGGCCGGCGCTTCTTTGCCGAAGTCTCGACCCGATGACGCCGTCGAGCGGCACGTTCGTCGTAACCGCGGCCGGAAGCGGTCACGGTAAGACGCTCTTCACGCTCGCGCTGTGCGCCGCATTGCGCGCGCGCGGGCTGCACGTGCAGCCGTATAAGATCGGTCCCGATTATATCGACGCGCGTTTCTATGCGCGCGTCGCGGGCCGGCCCGCCTACAACGTCGACGTGTGGCTCGACGGCGAGGCAGGTGTGCGTGCGCACGTCGCGGCGACGCGCGGCAACGCCGATGTCGCGCTCTTCGAAGGCATGATGGGCCTCTACGATGGTGCGACCGACGGCACGGGTTCGACGGCCGATGTCGCCCGCATTCTCGGCGCGCGCGTGATCGCCGTCATCGATTGCTGGACGTCGTCGCAAACGGCGGCCGCGGTCGCGCTCGGCTTGCGTGCGTACGATCCGGCAATCGAACTCGCCGGCGTCATCCTCAATCGCGTCGCGGGCGACGATCACGAGCGTGCGGTTCGCGCGGCCTGCGTTCGCGCGAACCTCCCGGTGCTGGCGACGGTCCGTTACAACGCGGCGTACGAAGCCGCGGATCGCCGCCTCGGTCTCGACGTCGCGGCGGTCGAACGGCGTGCCGAAGCCGTCGGCGCGCTCGCGCGCGACATACATGCAAATGCGTCGCTCATGGCGTTATTCGTGCGTGGTACGGCGCCGCGTCGGGCGGCTGCGGCGGCCGCAGAGGGCGCCGACGACGTCGTTGTTTCGAGGGGCGCAGCACGCCGCGTGTCGCCTACGCACACGACGACGCGTTCTGGTTCACCTATCCTGAGACGCTCGCGGCACTGCGCGTCGCGGGCGCCGAGCCCGTCGCATTCTCGCCGCTGCGCGATCGTGCGTTGCCCGCGGGCACGCGCGGCGTGTGGGTCGGCGGCGGCTATCCCGAATCTTTCGCTGCCGAATTGGAAGCAAACGCCGGGATGCGCGCGTCGCTCGCGGACGCCTGCGCGCGCGGCGTACCGGCATATGCGGAGTGCGGCGGCTTGATGTATCTCGCCGAGCGGCTGGAGACTGAGAGCGGAACGTTCGCGATGGTCGGCGCGCTGCGCGGCGCAACGTCGCTTGTCGCGCCGCGGCTTCACATCGGGTACCGCGCAGGGTGCGCCGTCAGGGACACGCCGCTCGATGCCGCGCACGCGGCGATCAAAGGTTACGAATTCCACTATGCCGCTGCCGCATTGACGGAACCGACCGCGGCCTATGCCTTCGACGCGGGCACACGCGACGGTGCCGTCCGCAACAACGTCGTCGCCGGTTTTCTGCACCGCCATTTTCTTCCCGGCTGCGCGCCGATCGCGCGTTTCGTCGCCGCATGCGCGGCATAGGAGCATTCATGCAATTTTGGCCTGCCATCCTCGTCATGAGCGGTATCGCGCTCGGCGGCGTCCTGGGGTGCGGCGTCCCATTCGTCGCCGTCGCGGCGCTCGCCGCGCGCACGCTTTCCCCGCGCCGTGCGTTCGCCGTCGTCACCGCGATGTGGCTCGGCACCGAGACGATCGGGTACGGCTTCAAACACTTTCCACACGATCCGTCGACCGCTGCGTGGGGTCTCGTGATGTTGGCGACGACATGCGCCGCGCTCCAGGTCGCACGGTGCATACCGGTAACGGCGCTTTCCTTCGTTGCCGCCTTCGTCGCCTACGAGAGTTTGCAGCTCGCCTATGCGCTCGCCGTCCACGACGCCGTCAACTTCGCGCCCGCGATCGATGCCCAGATTTTCGTGGGAAATGTCCTTGCGATCGCGATCCTCGCAGCGATCCGGCTCACACTTACGGCGGCAACTCGTGCGCAAAGCGACTCGCCGGCGAGGGCAGCGCGCAGAACGTAACGCCGGCCCAGGCGGGTTCCCAGGGACGTCCTAGCCGCGTGTCCGACAATGAGCGCGATGCTCGTGCCGTTGTCTCGCTTGTTTCGCTATTTCGCGTGCGGCGTTGCGGTATGTGTATCGTCCATCGGCTGCGTGGCGGCGGCGAGCGACACCGGCGAGATCACGATCTCCGTCGTCGATTCCAATACGGCTCTCGCACTTGCAAACGCGCGCACGATTCTCGTTGGGCCGCAGACCGCGAGTTCGCTCACGACCGCGGCGGGTCTTATCCACTATACCGACGTGCCGGTCGGGATCTATCGCGTGCGCGTCGTGCTGCGCGGTTACGACAGCTCCTCATCGGCGGAATTCGACGTGCTGCCCAATCGTGCGGTAAGCGTGCGCGTCGCGCTCGCGCTTTCAAGCGGCGGTCTCAAGACGATCGGCAGCGTCACCGCACGTTCCAACGTGACGATCGCTTCGACCGATATCAGCGAAAATAGCCCAATTCGCCGGCTCTCCGATTCGTTAACCGACGCCTTGGATAAGGTCGCGGGCGTTTCGGTGACGCAGGCTGCGACCGATCCCACTAGCGCCGTTACGGTCTCGCTCAACGGCCACGACGAATCGCAGACGGCGGTGTCGCTCGACGGCATTCCACTCTCCGCTGTGGGCGGTACGACGAATTTGCGCGCCATCGGCACCGACCTCTTCAGCGGGTCGAGCACGAGCAATGCTCCCGGTGCCGGGTCGCTCGGCGGCGGCGTGAATTTTCGGACGTTACAGCCGACGCAAACGCTGCAGGTTCACGCGACGGGAACCACCGGAACGTTCGATCGCTCGAATTATCAACTCGCTGCAACCGGCAGCGTCGGCAGTCTTGGACTCGCGCTACAGCATACGTGGCGCGGTAGCAATAGCCCGCTCACGTTTCAAGAGTATCAAGATCAAAGTGGACTGACGTACCCGCACGGGGGCGAGTCGCATAGCCTTGGCGATTTCATGAAATTCCGGTACCGGCTCGGCGATGAGCGGACGACGATCAGCGGCACGGCGCTGACCAACAATACCGACGCGCAAGCGATCTGCGCGCGCGACGTTACGCTTTTGCCGTGCGGCATCGGTCCTAACAATCGAAGCTACGGCCGCTTCGGCTTCGCGTATGCGACGGTGCAGTCGCTGGTCGGTACCGTCGCGACCAGCTTCACCGCGTTCGAGAGCGCGGGGACCCAAAATACGGATGACGTCAATCGCTACGTGCTCCTGCCCGATCTCGGCACGTCTACGAACGCGAGCTGCGGCGTGAATTTCGCCGGCGCCGGAAGCGCGCTTGCCTACACGGAGCAACTTTGTCCATCCGTCGGAAATAATGAAACGCTCAATCGGGGGTTCGCGTATTCGGCTTCAATCGCTCAGGGGAAGCACACCTTCGCGCTCTCGGGCAACACCTCGGCTTCGAGCAACACGTCGCACCCGACCGTCGGCTCGCGCTATGAAACCGGCTTTACCACGGCGATCGTCTCGTCGACGTACCAGCTTGCCGATAGCTATAAGGTGAACGATCGTTTGACGGTCTCACCACGGCTATCGCTTGCGAACACGACGACGCTTGGGACGAGTCTGCTCGGCGGCATCGGCGCTTCGTGGCGGCCGCGGGTGGCCGACACGTTCGGTGCGTCGCTCAATGTCGGGAGTTCGCAATCGAACGTCAATTTCAATCGCTCCTTTAGCGACCCCGTCTCGGCGCGTTTCGATTGCAGCGCCGGCACGGCGATCGTCAGCGGCCCCGGCGACCGCAACGGCGGTGCGCAGTCGGCGGTGAGCCTCGATGCGACGTGGACGCATCAGTTCGTTCGCTCGGGCGCGCAATTCTCGCTCGATGCGTTCTCGCAAGTTCAGTCCGGTCAGATCATCAACGCCACGATCGCGGAACCCGCAGCTTATTTTCCGGGCGGCTATCTCGCAACGCTCGCGAACGTCTTCGGCTCGCAGAGCGTGTGCGGTACCGCGCCGTCGCCGACCGTCTATGTCAACGAAGCTGTCGGCGGAACGCGGCGGATCTATCGAGGCGTTACCGCGAGCGGTCGCGTGGGGATCGGCCGCTACGTCGTTGCTTTGCCGAACTATACGCTCAATGTCGCGGAGCTGACGGCGGCCGGCCCGCGGCTCGCTGACGGTCCGTCGACGACGATTGTCGGGCGCCAGCTACCGGGCCGGCCGGTGCATCGCGCCGGCGTGACGTTCGATGGTGTCTTGCCGCGCAGCGGCACGGAGCTGCTCGTCAACGCACAATATACGGGCGCGAACAACCAGCAGAATCTGGGGTCGTATGCGACCTTCGCGGCCGGCATCTCGCATGCGTTCGGGCCGGGCCGCCTGACGCTTTTCGAAAATAATATGTTCAACACGTATGGCGGCAGCTTCGCAACCGATACGAACGCCCAGCCGCTTGCGCTTTCCAACGCCGGCGTTTTGCGCACCGCGGCGACGCCCTTGACGCCGCGCGTCGTGAATCTTTCGTACACCGTAAATTTCGGCGGCATGCGGCCGACTCCAGCCTTCGCCTCCGTCGCCAACAGCGCACAGGCGGCGACGGCGCCCGCTCCCGGCGGATCAGGATCACCCGGTCCCGGCAACCGATTCATCCCGGTGCCGCCTCCGCCGGGGGTCGATCCGCTTTCGCTCGCGACGACGCGCACGTCATGCGACGCGACGGCCCAAGCCGCGGCCAAACCGCTCTTCGATGCGCTCCACGCGTATGTCGCTGCCTACGAAGCGAAGACGCCGCTCCCGAGCGTTCCCAATGTCGATATCGCCGCGCATACACTTACACTCGATCCAAAAGTACCATACTATCTGGAACTCCGCCCGCGCGTCGCTTCGGCGGGATCGGCCGGAGCTGAGGGCTTGCCCACGAGCGGACCCTCCGCGCGCGGGAACGCTGGCGGCATGGCCGGCGGTGCCGTACGTGGCGCTGAGAACGACGGTGCTCCGGGTGGCCCACCGCCGGCGGGGCCCAATAACGCGATCGCACCCGCGGGCAGCGGGAATCCCGCTCGCGGCGGCGCACCGCGCTACCTGGCTGGATTTGCCGGCTGCGCGTACCTCACGGTCTTCACGTCGGCGCAAGCGAACACGGCCGGGATCGTGCTGCAAGGCGGCCGGCCCGGACTCTTCTACGTGCCGGGCACTGGCTTCGTCTTCGTGCGGCCGCCCCAATTACCGCCGGGCGGCGGTAGCCTCAAGCCGAGCCCGTAGTCACACCGTGACTCCGCGCTCGCCAGCGACCTTACGCGAGGCCGTGCTCCGGCACGTACATCATTGCATCGCTGGTTTTAACGGCGCTGCCGCCGACTTCCACCGTACGTAAGGTCGCGTCGTCTGCTACGCGCACGATGCCGTGCACGAGACTGCGGCGTTTCATGCGCACGCCTTGTTCGTTGACGAATCGAACGCCGTCGCGTCGCGCGATGAGGTCGTGCATGAAGAGATATGCGCCGAGCGGCCCGGTCGCGCTGCCCGTTCCCGGGTCTTCGGGGACGCCGGACAGCGGCGCGAGCATGCGTGAATAGAACGTGCCCGGCGCCGCTCGCGCGAAGAAGAACACGCCCGTCGCCAGATTGCGCGGGGCGACCGCATCGAGCGCGCGCAGATCGAGTCCGGCGCGGTCGACCGTTGCCGCATCGCGCAGCGGGACGTAGAGAAACGGATTACCCGCGCTGAGAATCTGCGGCGGAAGGTCACCGAGCAAATCGTCGAGGCGCAGGCCGAGCACCGCCGCGCACGCCGCGCGGTCGAGCGTTGCCACAACGGAGATGTCGGGCGTCTGCAGCCAGGCGACGAACGGATCCGCGCGGCGTTCGAGCCGAAGCGCGATCCGCCCGATCAATTCATCGAACGCGAAGGAGATCGCCTCGTTCGGAACGCGCCCGAGCTGCGTCAGCACGAACGCCGTCCCGATCGTCGGGTGGCCGGCGAACGGCAACTCCACTTGGGGCGTGAAGATGCGCACGCGCGCGAGTGCTCCGGGCGCGTCCGCCGCGAGGACGAAGCTCGTCTCAGAAAGGTTGAGTTCACGCGCGATCGCTTGCATCGTGCCGTCGGAAAGACCGGCGGCATCGGGAAAAACCGCCAGCATGTTGCCGGCGAATGGAATCTCCGTGAACACGTCGACGACATGATACGTATAGGTTCGCACCCGAGTCACGGACCGTGTCTTCCCGCGCCCACAAGCGCGTTGGCAAGCGCGGATGCTTCGCGCGCTCGCATCGTGGTCGTCGTCACGCGAACGCCGGCCGGCGCGGCAGCGCGATAGCGGCCGCCGCCGTCGATTGCGAACCCCGCCGCCTGCGCCGCTCCGACGGCCGCGGCTTCGTCACGAACGGGGACCCACACCGTGAAACCGGCACCCGCCGTGCCGCGCTGCCCCGTGCTCGCCAACGCAGCCACGAAGAGCGCGCGGCGCTCGGCGTAGGCTTGCGTCGCGGTGGCGATGCGTCGCTGCGTCGCGGTGTCGCCTAAGAGCGCCGCCGCGGTATCCTGGAGGACGACGCTGACCCACCCGGCGCCGATGCGCTGCCGATCGCGCATGCGTGCGACGGTCAAGGCGTCGCCCACAAACGTCGCGACGCGCAGATCGGGGCCGAGAATTTTCGCAAGCGATCGGACGTGCATGAAGCGTTTGCGATTGCGTACCAGTGTCGCAAGCGGCACGCCGCAGACGGCGGCGAGATAGTCGTCTTCGATAATCAGCAGATCCGGAGCGCCCGCGAGCGACCGAAGCACCTCACGCACGCGTGACTTGTCGAGCGACGCACCCGTGGGGTTGTGCGCGCGGGGAATCGTGATGAGTGCCTTCGCGCCGGCGTGTACCGCTTGGCGTACGTCCGTCGCGATGATGCCCCGTTCGTCGACGCGCATCCGGACGACGCGCAGCTCCAAGGCGCGCGCGAGTTCGACGTACGGCGGATAGGTCGGATCCTCGAGCGCGATGACGTCGCCTGCCGTTACCGTCACGAGCAACGCGCGCTCGATCGCGTCCATCGCGCCGCTGGCGACGCCATAGTGCGCTGCCGGGACGCCGCTCGCCTCGAAATCCCGTTTCGCGAGGCGTTCGAGCGCGTCGCTATCGCGAATATCGGTGTAGAGGCGGCGTTCGCCGAGCGTTTTGGTAAGCGCTGCACGAAGCAAGGGAAGAAACGCGGGGTCGGGATTCGCGACGGCGAAATCGCGCCCGACGGCTGGAACGGCGTTATCGGCGCCGCTTTGAAACGCAACCCGCGGTACGACGATCGAGCCGCCGCGGCGGCGCCCGACGATGCGCCCGCGCCGGCGGAGTAGCGCGAAGGCGGCATTGACCGTCGTTGGGCTCACGCCAAGCGATGCGGCGAGCTCGCGAATCGTCGGCAACGGCGCATCGCCGGCAAAGCGCCCGGCATCGATCGCGCCTTCGACGCTCTCGGCGATCGTTCTAGCGGTCGCCCCGGAGATATGATATTGTGCCGGCATGAAGCTATTTTGTACTGTAACATATCGACGGGCCTTGTGACAAGGGTCGCTGCGGCGTTTGCCTTGCTCTGCGTTGTTTTCGGAACGACGTTCGGCGCAATCAAGATCGGGATAGCAGACGGCTGGCCACCGCTGTTGGCCGCGGGCGTGCGCTTCACGCTTGCGGGCGCGATCGTGCTTGCGCTTGGCGGCCTTCGCGGCGTTTTGCGGCCGCTCGTTGCGGCGGATGTGCGCGGTGTTACGGCAATCGGGTTGAGCGTGACGACCGGCACGTTCGCGGCCCTCTACTGTGCTGAGCGCGTGTTGCCGTCGGGTCTCGCAGCCGTCCTTTCCGCCACCTCTCCGCTCTTCGCGGTTGGCATTGCGATTGTAACGAAACGGCGTCGGCTCGACCCTTTCGCTGTCGGTGGTCTTGCACTTGGAACGCTCGGCGTTGCTCTCGTTGCCGGCGTCGGCAGTGTTTCCGGAGGCGCCGCGATCACGGCGGCGCTCGCCATCGTCGTTTCGGAGATCGGCTATGCCTGGGGCCTTTCGCAGGCACGTGCCGTTGCCCGAACGGTTCCGATGCTGCAGCTTGCCGGCGCGCAACAGCTCCTCGGCGGATCCGCGCTCCTGGGGCTTTCGCTTATGTTCGAACATCGCGGACCGGCCCACATCGATGCGACGGGCGTGCTCGCGCTCCTGTATCTCGTCGTCGTCGCAAGCGCGGGCGCGCATACGGTCTCGATCTGGCTTGCGAGCGAGACGAATGCAACATTCGCGTCGTCGTGGACGTATGTCTCGCCGTTCATCGCCTTGATCTTCGGCGCGACCTTCCTTCACGAATCGCTCGGCGTCACGGCGTGGATCGGCGGCGCGTTCGTGGTCGCAGGTGCCGTCGCACTCAACCGCGATATTGGTGCAGCGCGGTTGGGGCCGGCGGCGCAGCGCCGGTCTTAGGCGCTTGCAGCTGGCTTCGTTATGGGCGCGTGATGGGCGATCATCAAGTGCCGCCCGCCGGCCGGCCGGCTCGCCGCGGCGTCGCAGGTCATGCGTGCGAATGCGAACGCGGTACGCATCTTTCGATTGCCCGCCTCGAGTGCGACGGCGCAGCCGCGCGAACGAATGCCGGTAAGCGCCTCGTCCAGACGCGCGAGTCCCTCGCGCGTTGTCAACGCAATGTATTTTGTCGAGATGAAGACGCTTCGTCCGCCGTCGTCGGTGATTCGGTCGAGCGTGTCGGCAACGAGCGTGCTCAGTGTGACATCGAGATCGCCGATCAGGTCGACGACGACGGCCGTGCGGTTCGCGGTGGCAGAGATCGCTTGTGTTGAATGCATACGTGGAGTATCGACCCAACCGGTGTGAACTTCCTGAGATTGAGATGAAAGATTTTCTAGCTCGCCGTCGCTCTCAGAATGCTCTCAGGCTGACGCTTTAGGCTGACGTTACGATGCACGAACCCACGCGAATTCTCGTCGTCGACGATGAGCGCCACATCCGCGAATTGCTCGAGATCGGCCTCGGCGATGAAGGCTACGAAGTGCGCTCGGCGCCTGATGGGCAGGTGGGTCTGCGCATCGCGCGCGACTGGCCGCCCGACGCGATCGTGCTCGACGTCATGCTCCCCAAAATTGATGGGATCGCACTGCTGCCGATGTTTCGCAAATTAACGGAAGCACCGATCGTGATGCTCTCCGCCAAAGCCGAGACGAACGATAAGGTTGTGGGCCTCCACGGCGGCGCCGACGATTACGTCGCCAAACCGTTTGAGATGACGGAACTCACTGCGCGTTTGGAGACGGCGCTGCGCCGGCCCAAGCTCGCGCAACCCGCGACCTTGCGGTTCTCCGATCTCGCGGTCGACCTCGAAACGCGCGTTGCGACGCGCGCCGACAAACGCATCGCGCTTTCGGCGCGTGAGTACGACCTGCTCGTAACGTTGCTGCGTAACCCCAACCGCGTCTTCAGCCGCGATCAGCTCCTCGATCAGGTGTGGGGAACGAATCGCTACGTCGGGCCGGGGGCGGTCGAGACGTACATTTCATATCTGCGCGCGAAGATCGACCAAGGCTTCGGTAAGCGGCTCATCCATACGCATCGCGGAGTCGGCTACTCGCTGCGCGAAGAGTAACGCGTGTTTCGCACGCTTGCCACGCGACTGACGGCCGCGTACGTGTTCGCCGCGATCGTGCTCGTCGTCATCGTGGTCGCAGCTGTTACCGCATTCGCGCTTTCGGTCTTTGCTCTCGCCGAACGGACCGAAAGCGACGCTTTGGCTCGTCAAGTGCCCGAGGAGGCACGGCTCGAGATCGCTCGGACGGGTTCGCTCGAGGCGGCCGCCGTGGACATCGTTCGCCGGCTCGCCCGGCCCGGATTGCACGTCGTTCTCTTTGCCGCTCGCAGTGTACCCGGCATACCGGGCGTTCGTCACCAATTTCTCGCTGCCACGCGTCCGGAGGGGCTCAATGGCCGGCCGATCATCATTACTGCGGACCGGCGCTCGCCGGGCGAGATGCCGTTCGGCAAAGATGCACGAGCGGCTCGCATGCCGCCATTTCCGCTCGGCCTCAATGTCGTGCTCAAGCTTCAGCCGCGCCGCGTCGAGATCAAGGGCGGCCAAATCGTCATCTTCCCCGATGGCGATGCGCTGTCGCGAACAATCGACGCGTTTTGGCTTGCGATGTTGCCGATCGGGCTCTTCGTCGTGCTCGCGGCGTGGTTACTCGGACGCTACATTACGGGGCAGGCGCTCCGGCCGCTGGTGGAAACGACGGCCTCGCTCAACTCTTTCGGCGCCGGCGATTTTACGCCGCGTGCGATCGTGACGACCGACCGCAGTGAGATCGGCGAACTCGTCGGCGCCTATAATGCCGCCGCGGCGCAGGTCAATCGCGCCTTCGAAGAGCGTACCGCCGCCGAACGAAACATGCGTCAATTCATTGCCGATGCCGGCCACGAATTGCGCACGCCGCTCACGGTCGTGATGGGTTTCATCGATGTTTTGCGGCGACGCGCGATGAACGAACCCGGGCTATCGACGAAAATTTTCGATACGATGCTCCTGGAGAGCCGGCGTATGAAGGCGCTCATCGATAAATTGATTCTGCTTGCGCGGCTCGATAAAGCGCAAGCGCGCGAGCTCATGACGATCGATCTGAGTGAGATGGCCGATACGGTCGTGACGGCGCTGCAGGCGATCGAGCGCTCGCCGCAGATCGTCCTCGAGAATGAGACGACCTCGGTCGTTCGGGGTGACGAGAACGAACTGCACGACGCACTCTCCAACCTCGTCGAGAACGCAATCAAGTACGCCGCCGAATCGCCCGTGCGGGTGCGTGTCCGGCGTGACGGCGATGCGGCGCTCATCGACGTCATCGATGACGGTCCGGGCATCGCGCTCGCCGATCAGCCCTATGTCTTCGACCGTTTTTATCGCGGCCACGATCGCGGAGAAACGGAGGGCTTCGGGCTCGGCCTCGCGATTGCCAAGCGCGCGGTCGAACGCGCGGGCGGCCAAATCGAACTCGCGAGCCGGCCCGGTCACGGGAGTCGCTTCACCATTCGCCTGCCATGCGCCGATGGAAAGGGAGCGGCGCTGGTAGCCGAACATCGCGCCCATGCAGATTCGCACGCTCTCTGAAGAGTTTGCCCTGGCACGGCTCGGCGCGCAGGAGGCGGTTCCGGATTGGGTCGCGGGACACGATCTCATCGCGGTGGTCCGTACGCGCGACGAGCTATCGATCGTGTGCCGTAGCGATGCCGTACCGGCGCGTGTGGATGATGTGCAGCGCGGCTTCCGAGGACTCGCAGTCGTCGGCACGCTCGATTTTGGTCTGACCGGTATCATCGCCGGACTCACGCGGCCCCTTGCCGACGCCGGCATCCCGATCTTTAGTATCTCGACTTTCGATACCGATTACATGCTGGTGCGCGGCGATAAGCTCGCGGCGGCCAAAGCGGCACTCGCCGGCGCGGGTTACGACGTGCTGCCGTGATTCGGCTTCTCGATGCTTCGACGGTCGGCCAGATCGCCGCGGGCGAAGTCGTCGAGCGGCCCCTGAGCGTCGTGAAAGAGCTCGTCGAGAACGCACTCGACGCGGGCGCGACGCGGATCGCGGTTGCGATCGCACGCGGCGGACTGGAAGCCGTCGATGTCGCCGACGACGGAGCGGGGATCGCGCCCCAAGACATGCGACTTGCCTTTGCGCGGCATGCGACAAGTAAGCTCGCCCGGGCCGACGACCTCACGCACATCGGCACCCTAGGCTTTCGCGGCGAGGGGCTCGCGAGCATCGCCGCAATCGCCCACGTGCGTTTGATCTCGCGCAGGGCCCAGAGCGAGATCGGCTATGCCGTCGATGCGCACGAGCTGCTGGTCGGCGAACCGGAACCGATCGCGGCACCGCTCGGCACGCGCGTTGTCGTCAGGGAACTCTTTGGCAACGTGCCGGTTCGCCGCGAGTACGTGCGGGGACCGGCAGCGGAATTCGCGCGCATCTCGACGTTTCTCGCGACGCTTGCACTCGCCTATCCGGGCGTCACGTTTTCGCTCTCGCATGATGCGCGGCCGACGTTCGTCTTCTCAGCCGCAAGCGGGCTTGCGCAACGGCTCGCGCACGTCTTCGGTCCGGTGCCGGCTCGCGCGCTCATCGAACTCGGCGCAGGCGAGCCTGCGAGCGACGGTTTGCCGCGCGTGCGCGGCTATGTCAGCGCGCCGGGCGTCGATCGCGGCGACCGGCGCATGCAACTGCTCTTCATCAACGGCCGGCTCTTGCGTTCGACGTTGCTTGCGGGCGCGTGGAGCGCGGGCTATGCGACGTTCGCGCTCGCGAACCGGCAGCCGTTCGGCGTACTCTTCGTCGAGCTTGCCCCCGAGCATGTCGATCCCAACGTCCATCCAACCAAGAGCGACGTACGTCTACGTCACCCCGAAGCCGTGCATGATGCGGTGCGGCGCGCGATCGTCGCCACGCTCGCGCGCGACGCAGCCGCACGGATGCGCGACGCGCTTGCGATCGCGCCGCCGGGTGTTTCCGCCTATCGTGGTGCTCCGGCCGCGCTCGGCGACGTGGGCGAGACGACGCTCGCCGACGGCTTTGCCTGGAACGGCACCGCCGCGGGCAGCGCTCCCTGCGCGGCGCCGGCTCCGGCCGGCCCGGCCGAATTACGCATTTTAGCGCAACTCGATGAAACGTTCGTGCTCGCGACCGACGGCCGCGCTCTCGTGCTCGTCGACCAGCATGCCGCCCACGAACGCGTGGCGTACGAAGCGATCGCCTCGCGCGCGCTGCGCGGCGACACGGCGAGCGAACCGCTGCTGATCCCCTACGTCGTCGAATTGGACCCCGACGACGCGCTCCGCTTCGAACATTCGCGCGCCTCGCTCGCCGAGGCGGGCTTCGAAGCGGAACCCTTCGGCGAACGCGTGTATCGCGTCGTCGCCACGCCGGCCGGCTACGGCGCGCGCGCCTTCGATATGCGCGCGTATATCGCGGGTCTCGGGGACGACGTGCCGGGTCTCGATGCGCGCGAACGTGTCTGGGCATCGCTTGCATGTCATAGCGTCGTGCGCGCCGGCGATGAACTCGAGCATGCCGAGATGACGGCGCTCCTCGCGCGACTCGTGCGCTGCGATAATCCGATGCACTGCCCGCACGGCCGGCCGACGATCGTCCGGATCGAAGCCGACGCGATCGCGCGCATGTTTAGACGCACGTAGCGGCGTGATGGAAGGCGTGCTCATTCTCGCCGGTCCGACGTGTTCGGGCAAATCGGAGCTCGCGGTAGCGCTTGCCGAACGCTTCGGCGCGGAGATCGTGGGTGCCGATTCACGCCAAATCTACCGCGGCATGGCAATCGGCACCGCCGCGCCCAACGCAGACCAGCGGGCGCGCGTACCGCACCATCTCGTGGAATTTCTCGATCCCCGCGAGCGCTACAATGCCGCGCGCTATGCCAGCGATGCACTTGCCGCAATCGCTGCGATCGGCGCACGCGGAAAGCGCGCGATCGTGGTCGGCGGGACCGGATTCTACGTGCGCGCGCTCGCCGGTGATGTCGCGCTCGCAGCGGCGTATGACGCGCCGCTGCGTGCGCGGCTCGCCTGCGAAGCGCACGTCCATCCGGTCCCGGTCCTCCACGCGTGGCTTGCCGCGCTCGACCCGGCGCGCGCCGCTGCGCTCGCGCCAGCCGATGCGTATCGTATCGTGCGCGCGCTCGAGATTCGGCTTGCCGGGCGCGAGAGCGGCGCGTTGGGACGCGGCGTTCCGGGTAAGCCGCAGCCGTCGCTGCGAGCGGCGCGCATCGCATTCGCCAAGGTCGTCCTCGACGTCCCCGTGCCGCTTCTCGACGAGCGGATCGCTCGCCGCGTCGACGCGATGCTCGCGGCGGGGTTCGTCGAAGAAGCGGGCCGCATCGGCGCCGGTGCCGTCGCCGCGGACGCCGTGGGGTATCCACACGTCTTCGCGTATCTCGCGGGCTTTACGTCGGCAGCCGAGCTGCGCGCTACACTCGCGCGCGCGACGCGACGGTATGCGAAACGCCAACGCACCTGGTTCCGAAGCGAAGCGAACGCGTACTGGTCGGCGCCGGACGACGTCGCCGCGATCGCAAGCGCAGCGCTCGGTTGGTAAGCGCGAACGGCCGGAATCGGCGCGAAGGCGGCCTCCGCCACGGGTGGCTTCCGCAGGACGCACTTCGGACCGACCGAACGCGCTATGCATGCCCACTTTATCCGGCGGTCCGAACGCCGGCCGTGCGAATCTGCAAGACGCCTACCTCGCCGAAGTCAAACGCCAGGGTGTCTCCGTAACGCTCTACCTCATGAACGGCTTCCAACTGCGCGGGATGGTCAAGGGCTACGATGCGTTCACGATCGTGCTCGAGTACGAACACCGCCCGCACTTGATTTATAAGCATGCCGTGTCGACGATTTCGCCTCAAGCCGCGCTGACGTTACCCGAGGGCGGCTGACGTGAAGCTAGCCCGCGCGCTTCACGTCGTGAAGATGCACGGTGCCGAAAACACCTTTGCGGTCATCGACGAACGACCCCCGACGTTCGCACACTACGACGCACTCGCGCGCGAATTGTGCGCACCCGGCGGCGAACTCGGCGGCGCCGACGGTCTGCTCGTGGTGCGCGACACGCCCGCTGCGCAAGTCGAGATGCTCGTGATCAATGCCGACGGCAGCGAAGCGGAGATGTGCGGCAACGGCGTGCGCTGCGTCGCGCGGTATTTGGCGGATCGCGGTGCGAGCGATGCGTTCACGATCGCGACGGCAGCGGGCCCGATAGCGATCACGATCGTTTCGCGCTCACCGCGCTTCGAAATTCGTAGCGACGTCGGCGCCGTTGTTTTCCCAAACGATGCACGACCGGAGACATTTGCCGCGCTCGGTACGACGTGGACGTTCTGCGCCGTCTCGCTCGGAAATCCGCACGCGATCGTGTTCGTCGACGATCTCGCTGCGATCGATCTCGCGGCGCTCGGCGCGGCATTCAACGGGTCGCCGCGCTTCGCGCGCGGTACGAATCTCCACCTCGTGCAGATACTCGATACAGCGACGTTGCGGGCGCGCCATTTCGAACGCGGCGTGGGGCTCACGCGTGCTTGCGGTACGGGGGCGGTGGCCTGCGCTGCCGCTGCGATCCGTTTGCACGGTGCGGAGGCGCCCGTGACGGTGCACGTACCGGGCGGGACGCTTTCGGTCGCCTGGCGGCCCGGTGCGAGCGCGACGTTGACGGGGCCGGCGGAGCCGATCTTCGAGCGCACGCTCGAGCGATGAGCGCGTACGCGCCCGGACTCGCCTACGCAGATGCCAAGGGACGAATTTATTATGACGAGCGGCAGACACCGCTCGCCGATGGCGGCGACGTTCGCCTCCCGCACCAAGACGAACTGATCCCCGCGCCCAAGGGCGCCGTGCCGACGATGTTGCCCGGTCGCGAAGCATTACTTCAAGGCTTTAGCGTTTCGCGTCGCGGGATCGCGCTCGGCGCGTTGCTGCCCGCGGGCTATACCCGGTTGCTGTTGCCGGCGTTCCGTTCGATGGCCGGCGCGCCGACGTTACCGCTCTTCGGCTATTCGTACGTCTGCGTTGTGGACGACCGGCTTTACGTCGCGGCGATGAAAACCGATGCGAGCGACGATTGGGAACCGCGTGCTTTTCAACCCGGTCAACTCGAGCGTCTCGTGGCCGTCCGGCGAGAACGCGACCCCAGCAACGGCGTTCTCGCGCAACTTGCAACATGCTCGCTCTCGTACGCGTGCTTCACCGCGCAAAACGTGTTTCTGGAACGCGGCGAAGCGGCGCTGCCGGTCTCGCCGACGTGCAACGCACGCTGCATCGGCTGCATCTCCGAGCAAGATCCCGACGCCGGGATTCCCTCGCCGCAGGCCCGCGTGCACGACGAAACGACGTCGGATGAACTCGCGCGTATCGCACTGGCACACTTCGAGGCTGTCCCGGACGGCATCGTGTCCTTCGGCCAAGGCTGCGAGGGCGAGCCGCTCTTGCGCGCGACGACCATCGCGCGGACGATCGAACGCATACGCGCGGCGACGTCGGCGGGCACGCTCAACTGCAATACAAACGGGAGTTTGCCAAAATCGCTTGCTATGCTCTTGGATGCCGGGCTCGATGCCGTACGCGTGAGCCTCAATTCGTTTCGGCCGGCTATGTACGCCGCGTACTATCGCCCGCTCGGCTACGATCTCGACGATGTGTTTGCAAGCATCCGGCTCGCCGTCGCGCGCAACGCGCGCACGAGCATCAACCTGCTTACGCATCCCGGCGTGACCGATGCCGTCGATGAGATCGCGGCGTCGGACGCGTTCCTCGGTGCCGTCGCGGTAACGATGGTGCAGTCGCGCACGCTCAATATCGATCCGGAGCGCTATTTCGCGGCCGTCGGCCGGCCGGAATCACCGCCGCTGGGCATGCGCGAGGCGCTGCGCCGGATCAGATCACATGGCGTACGCGTCGGAAATTTTACCCACGCGCACTGACCAGGCGCGACGCCGGCCGAAGTTCGTCGACCTGGCCGTCGTCCCCGGCGACGAGTACGGCGGAGGTGAGTCCGACGAAGAGTCCGGTCGAGACGACACCGTGTATCTCGCGCAGGATCCGATCGAGCAACGCGGGCGCGGGAATCGCGTTGAAGCGGCAATCCAGGATTGCATTCCCATTGTCACTTGCAAAGGCGCGGCCCTCGGAGCCACGACGCAAGGTGACGGCTGCTCCGAGCGCCTCGATCTCGCGCGCGACGTACGGCGTCGAGAACGGTACGACTTCAACCGGCAGGGCGAACGCGCCGAGGCGCTCGACGCATTTCGAGCGCGTGACGATGACGATGAATGCGGTCGCAGCAATGGCGACGGCTTTCTCTCGAAAGAGCGCACCGCCGCCGCCTTTGATCAGCGACCAGTCCGGCGCGACTTCATCGGCTCCGTCGATCGCGACGTCGATCGGCTCATCGCCGAAGCTGACCAGCGGTACGCCGGACTCGCGGCAGAGTCGCTCGGTTTCGAGCGATGTCGCGACAGCTCGCACGCGCAGGCCGCCGCGAATTCGTTCTGCCGTCCGTTCGATGGCATAGCGCGCCGTCGTCCCGGTGCCTAGGCCAACACACGTGCCGTCACGGACGTAGGTATCGACGGCACGCTGCGCGACGAGGCACTTAGCACGCTCGAGAGGCGAGTCCATGCCGTCGGCTTAGGCGATCGCCGATTGCTCGCCTTCGCGCGAGTAGACGATCGGTGAGGATGCCGTTTCGATCTCGTCTCCGGGCCGCAGCGCATCCCACTTGGCATCGCGCACATGGACGCGTTGGCTATCGTTGGCCGGCGCGACGAACCGCGAACGGGCGTCAACATAGTGGATGCCGTACGCGATCCGCGGACGGTTCGATGTATTGGCCCCGGCCATATGGAGCGTGTTGCCGTGGTGGATCAGGACGTCGCCCCGACACGCTTCGATGCGTTCGACGCGCTCGTTACGCAGCTGAATCTGCGTTTGATACCATAAGTGCCCGCGAATCTGACCGGAAAACGGCTTACGCGGCGAAATGTAGCGACGTTCGTGCGAACGCACCACGTAGGCGAGCGTGCCCATGTCATGCGTGACATCTGCCAACGGAATCCAAACCGAGATGAAGCGATCATTATCGATCGGTACGAATTTGCGATCGTAATGCCAATTGGAGACGCGATCGCCAGGCCGCTTCACAAAGACATCGTCGGCGATGATGCGCAGTCGCTCGCAGTCGAGCATAGCGCCGCAAATACGCGTGAGGCCACGATCGAACGCGACGGCTCGGGCGGCGTTGGATCGGTGCCAGACGTCGTAGGTGCGCTCGAACGAACGCCCGTGGTGCGTCACGCCGACCTGCATCAAATCCGCCTCGGAACCATGGTACGACAATGCCTCGCTTGCCAGCCGGTCGATCTCCGCTTCAGCGAAAAAGCCGCGCAACACGGCAAAACCGTGACGGTGAAAGAACCGCACGGCTCCGGCAACGGCATTACTCATGTGGTCCTCCCGTTCGACGGCTGGTCAGGCAACCTTGCGAAACCTTCAATAACCAGTGCTTGAGCGCACGGTTGCACCCGCGGATGCTAGTTCCCCAACGCACCTGAGGTGACGAAGCGCACATCCACGCGTTTCGCATGCCGAAAAACTAGCTTGCCTTGGGAACTAGGCGAGCCTTTTTGACGCCTGCGAGGGTGGAGGCAGAGGTGGCGGAAACGCTGCGATAATGTCGATGCAGAGGCCGAAAGCGTGGGGAACTGCCGCCCCGACGGAGTCACGGATCCCCGCGACGCTTGCCATCATGTGCGCGGCAGCACTCAATTTCGTGCTGCCGGGCCGGTTTACGCTCGGGCCCCCGTGGCTATTCCCGATCGTCGAGATGGCGATCGTCGTGCCGCTGGTCATCGCCTCGCCGCGGCGGCGGCCAAAGGAGCAGCGCTGGGAGCAAGCTGCCGCCGTTGCCCTCATCGCGTTCGCGAATCTCGCCAACGTGGCGTCGCTCTACCTGCTCATTCGCCAGTTGCTCTTCAATAGCAAGACGATTACGGGCGCGGAATTGCTCTATTCGTCGGTCGCTATCTGGCTGACGAACGTCGTCGTGTTCGCGCTCTGGTTCTGGGAACTCGATCGCGGCGGGCCTGACGAGCGAATGCGTGCCGACCACGGCCCGCCGGACTTTCTTTTTCCGCAAATGGTGACGCCGGAGTGCACGCTCGGCTCGTGGGCCCCGCGGTTCTTCGATTATCTCTACCTGTCGTTCACGAACGCGACGGCCTTTAGTCCGACCGATACCATGCCGCTTTCAACGGGCGCGAAGATGCTGATGCTGGCCGAATCGCTGGCGTCCTTGGCGACGATCGCGATCGTCGCGTCCCGCGCGGTCAATATTCTGGGTGGCTAAGCCCCTGCAACAACTCGCTGTCAAGCTACGTTCCTTACAACGTGAACGCGCATGTGCCGGCTCGCAGCGGGTGTCGAAGGCCGGCTCGCGTGGGTAGACATGCATCAGCCCGCTTTGGAGGTAACGTATTCATATGAAATTATTGTCAACGACAGCAGCAGCCATGCTCATCGGACTTTCGCCGCTCGCAGTTTCAGCGGCGGTCTCGGTCGGTACGCAACTGACCGGCTCGATCGATCAATCCCTGAGTTCCAATCACGCAACCGTGGGCGAAGCGTTCACGATGAGCAACGTCCGCTCGAGCGACAACAACATCACGGGCGCTCGCGTGTACGGTCATGTCTTGAACGTTCAAAAAGCCGGCCAAGGTACGCCCGGTAAAATCAGCCTCGCTTACGACCGGCTGGTGACGCGTGCGGGAACGTCCTACGCGATCAGCGGTAACACCGTTAGCGCGGACACGCAGACCAAGAGCAATGCCATTAAAGAAGTTGGCGGCGCCGTTGTCGGCTCGATCGTCGGCAACTATCTCGGCAAACACGTCGGCGGCATCGCCAGTGGACTCGGCGGTGTGATCGGCGCCGGCGGTGGCTACCTTGCTGCGAAGAATAACAAGCAGAACGTCGAGATCACCCCGAACTCGACCGTTGTGCTCCAGGTCACCCAAGCTCGCCGCCAAGCCTCTCAATAAACGACTCGCGCTTCGGCGCGCCGGTTCAATGCGAGCCGGCGCGCCGATGAATTTAGATGAAATTAAATGAGGCCGCGCCGGAGCGCAAGGACAGCGGCCTGCGTCCGGTCCGCCGCGGCTAGTTTCTCGAGTATGTCACGGATGTGGCCCTTGACGGTACCGAGCCCGATATAAAGCGAAGCCGCGATCTCCGCGTTACCGCATCCGCTCGCGATCAGTCGTAGGATCTCGGTCTCGCGCGGGGTCAGCGGAGACGCTGCATCGCTCGGCTGTCGCGACGTGCCGATCTGATCCATGACCACGTGCGCGATGTGCGGATCGAAATACGCGCCACCGTCAGCTGCGGTACGAATGGCGGCGACAATGCGATCGAGCGGCGACGTCTTCAGCGAATAGGCGTCGGCCCCGGCCGCGAGCGCCCCGAGAATCTCGGTTTCCAAGTCTTGCACCGTCAGAATCGCAATACGTGTGCGCGGAGCCGCGATCCGCGCGCGGCGAGTTACTTCGATGCCGTCGATGCCGGGTAAGCCCAGGTCGATCACGGCGACAGCCGGCTGGTGCCGGACGATCGCGTCGAGCCCGCTTGGACCATCTTCGGCCTCGGCGACGACCCGCAAGTCGCCGGCGGCGTCGAGCGCGGTACGTAAGCCCGCGCGGGTGAGCGCATGATCTTCGACGAGTACGACGGTTCGCTGCGATGCGCTCACGCCGGTATCGCCGCTCGCAGGAGCGGCAACGAAAGTTCGAAACTGCTGCCGCCGCTCGCACGCGGTGCATACGTAACCGTGCCGCCGTGGCTTTCGGCGATGCGGCGTACGAGATAGAGGCCGAGGCCGGAGCCCGCGCCGTGACGGCTCGGCGTCTCACGGACGCGTGCGAAAAGATGTGCGCGCTCGGACTCGGGGACGCCGTAGCCTTCGTCATCGACGGCGAGCCGCATGCGATCGCCAGCGAAGCTGGCGCGCACGTCGATCGCGCGGTGTGCGGGCGTCCAGGTCACCGCATTCGCGACGAGGTTCACGATCGCACGCCGCAACTCGCGGGCGTCACCGGCAACAACGGATGACGCTCCGTCGCCCGCAGTCACCGTAACCGTGAGATCCTTGCCCCGCCACAACGGCTCCAGTTCCGCGACGACGTCGCTCGCCAACGCCGCCAGTGCGACCGGTTCGCGGCGTTCGCTACGGTCTCCCGACTCGTAGCGCGATACGAGCAACAGCGTCTCCGACAAGCGCTGTAACTCTTCGTTCGACGCGATCGTACGCTGCAAGATGTCGCGATAGGTCTCCGGAAGCGGCCCGTATGCACCGTCGACCGCCTGACGCATCGTCATGCGCGCCGCGCTGAGCGGCGTGCGGAGATCGTGCGAGAGCGCATAGACGATGTCGCGAATCACGTCGCCACGTTCGCGTAAAGCCGCGTTTGCCACGGCGAGTTCATCGTTTCGTTCCGCAAGTTGTACGAAGAGGGATGCTTGAGCAAGAGCGATCGCCGCTTGATCCACATAGTATGCGAGTCCCTCTTCAAAATGCGGTTCGAATTGAGCATTGGTCCGTAGGAGCATCAGCACACCAAACACGGTTTCGTGTTCCACGAGCGGCGCCGCGATGGCGTACGGCGCCTCGAGCGTATCGAGCAGCAGACGTCCGAGCGCGTTTGTTTGACGGATCGTCGTCATCCCTTCGCGCCCTTCGGCGATGCGATGCAGCAGCGAGAGAATCGGCGCAGCGGGACGATCGCTACGCACTTCGACGTCGGGTCCGACGCTCGTGTAGGTGGTCGGCTCGTCGAGACTCGGCGAAAAGACGTACAGCCGGGCCGCATCGACATGCAACGACGCGGGTGCCTCGCGCACGGTGGCGCGTTCGATGAGCTCCGGGTTGACCGATGCGCGGATCATCTCGACGGCTCGCCGGACGCCGCGTTCGCGGGCTGCACGATCTTGTCGCGCGCCGAGTTCCCCCGCTCGTTCGGCCGAACGTTGTGACGTTATGCTCAAGCCGCCGACGAGCAGAAACGACAGTCCCGAAATGACACGATTGCCGAGTGCGACCGCATCCCAGTGATGGTGATCCATGACACCGTTGAAATAGCCGGCACTCCCGTTGGCAACGAGCGCGAGCGCCACGAGCATTCGGGTAAATCGGAAATCGAGCGCCAGGCTCGAAAGCGCGATCGGTGCATTGAGCAAAATCGCCACGACGAACGATTGCGGGGTCAGCAGATCGAGTATCCACGCGCCAGCCAGCAAAACGATGCACGTCGGACGGATCCAGCGTTCGGACACGGCGGCATTTTTCGCTTTCGCGTGCGAACGCTCCCCGGCGGGTCGGGGCGATGCGTCCGAGAATGTTCGGCGCCGTGAACGCACGTGACGGCAGGCCCTCGGCCGAGGCGCTGCTCAAGGATTTGGGAACCGCCCCGCGTCTCACGGTCTACCTTGCCAGCGCTCCCGGAGCCGGTAAGACGCGGCGTTTGCTCGACGACGCGATCCGCGCGCAAGACGCGGGGCTGCAAGTGGCAATCGGCTGGATCGAGACCAAAGGCCGGCCGGACCTCGATCGCCTGGCCGAGCGGCTGCCGCGTATCGCGCCGCGGACCGTCCGAATCGGCAGCTCGGTCTTTGAAGATTTCGACTTCGCCGCCGCGCTTGCACGGCGGCCGCAATTTTTGGTGCTCGATGAGCTCGCCCACGCCAATCTCGAAGGAGGGACTCACGCGAAACGCTGGCAGGATGCGCTCGCACTGCGCGATGCGGGCATCGCCGTCAGCGGTGCGCTCAACATCCAGCACGTCGAAACCGTTGCCGCGACCGCCGAAGGGCTCATCGGCTATCCCGTCCGCGAGATCGTGCCGCTGTCGTTCCTGCGTTCCGCCGATCAAGTCATTGCCTTGGACGTGTCGCCCGAACAGCTGGAAGCGCGCTTAGCCGCCGGCAAGGTGCTGCACCAAGACGATATCGAGCGGGCGCGCGCTTCGGTGTTCCGGCCTCAAACGTTGCGCTTTCTGCGCGAGATGATGTTGCGGACCGTCGACGCGCTGACGATTCCCGACGTCACGCCGCAGCGCGTCTCAACGGCCCTCGCCCTGGCAACCGGTGACGGTGACGCCGCCGTGTTTCTGCGCAAGACGGCGAGCGTGGCGAACGCCCTCGATCTCGCAATCGATGTCGCAATGGTCGGCGAGCGAAATATCGACGCCATCGCCGAACTCAGCCGCGAACTCAACGCCGAGGTCGTCCCGCTCCAAGACTTCGATATCACAAAGCCGCATCTTGCGTCGCGCAAAGCGAGCCTCGTCGCGGTTCCAAACGGCGAACTCGCGCATCGTATCGCTTCACGTCCGATCGAACGCGACCTCTTCATCGTGGATGCAACGACGTACGTCGCTGCCGCCGAACGTGAGATCACGTTCTCGCGTTACGCGCAAACCGCCGCGGACCGGCTGCGCATCGGGTACGGCCGGCTCACGATTTATCTCGGCGCTGCGGCAGGCAGCGGAAAGACCTATGCGATGCTCGATCGCGCGCATCAACTGATGGACGAGGGCGTCGATGTCGTCGGCGCCTTCATCGAAACTCATGGGCGCAGGGAGACGCAAGACAAGGCGCAGGGCCTCGAGATCATGCCACGGCGTGACGTCGTTTGCGACGGCGTCACGTCGAGCGAATTCGACCTCGACGGGCTGTTGCTGCGGCGACCGGCGATCGCGCTCGTCGACGAACTCGCGCACACGAACGCGTCGTGCGACGCGCACGACAAGCGCTACGACGACGTTTTGCAGGTGCTTCGCGCCGGCATTTCCGTCATGACGACGCTCAACATTCAGCATCTCGAAGGTCTTGGGGACGCGGTGTACCGCTTGACCGGCCAACGCGTACGCGAAACGGTCCCCGATGAGATTTTGGATATCGCCGACGACGTGATCCTGATCGATACGACGCCCGAGACGCTTCGCGAACGTTTGCGCGCCGGCAAGATCTATAAGCCGGAAAAGGTCGAAGACGCGCTGTCACATTTTTTTCGAGCGGAAAATTTGGCGTCGCTGCGCGAACTCGCACTGCGCGAAGTCGTGCACGCGCGCGGCGGCTTCAAGCGGCCGCCCCCGTTTGCACGGCTGGCGCTCGGTGTCAAAGCGCGCGAACGCGACATCGAGCTCATCGAACGCAGCGCGCGAATCGCGCTCCGGCTCGAAATCGAACTCTCGGTCATTCACGTTGCGAAATCGGCTGATGCGGCGCAAACCCGCGTCGTCGCATCGCTTGCGGAGGCGGCCCGTCGCGTCCGCGCCCGCTGGAGCGTCGCCGTCGGAACCGATCCCGCACGAACGCTATTGGAAGCGACGGCGCGCGAGGGCGGCACGACGATCGCCTTGGAAGGCGCGCGCGCAAAGCCGCGCTGGCCGCCGCGTGGTACGCCCTTCGCACGCCGGCTCTTGGAGGCGGGGGCGCGACAATTGCTCGTCCTCGCGCCGCCGCTTCCGTAAGCCTAGGATCCGATGAGATACGCGGCTCCAAAACCGATGGAGTGCAGATGGCTGCCGTTTTGAATGCCGAGATAATTAAAGTAATTGAAGTCGAGCTGGAGGCGCGAGCCGATGTCCTTCTGGAAACCGGCGTCATACCCGAAGCGGCCACCGAGACCGGGGCCGGTCGACGATAGATTGAAGCCTTCTAAAAAGACGTTGAAGCCTTGGGGAAGCGCGAGCGACGCACCGAGCGATGGCTGAAAGTTGTGGTAGCGTGCGGGAGCGGCGTCGGTTCCGGCACTCTGCTCGTTGTAACCGAGCGTGCCGAAGAGACCGAACGCGGGCGATAGCGTAAGCCCGGCGTTGACGTTTGCAAGGATGCCGTCGCCGTTGCCCGTGAACGGACCGTTGCCTGTCGACAACGTATAGAGGACGTTGACGCCGTATACAAGTCTACTCGTGTAACCGATTTCGTATTTGGCGCCGATCGCGCTATCGGTCGTCCCGGTGATGCGCGGATTGCCGGAGAGCCGTGCGATCGATTCGGGATTCAAATCGAACTCGAGATTGTGCGCTGCTCCGACACGCAGGCTCGCTTGAGGATAGCTGACGAGATTGCTGGCGCCTGCGCCGCTTGCCGTCGTATTGGTGTAACCGGTTTCGACGAGAAGATTGGCCGGCTTGACGGCGCAGGTCGCCGTGCTGAACGTTGGCCGTGAAACGAGCGTCGAAAGCGACGCGCACGGATCGGCGACTCCCGCCGGCGCCGCGGGGGATGCCAGCGGCGACGGCACGGGAGACGGGCTGAGGGTCGGCGCGGGAGCGGCCTGCGCGCGAGCGGCGTCCGCGAGAGCGAGTCCCGCGATCAAAGCTGCGGCGGCGCAGCGCAAAAAATTGGCGCTGAAGTCGTTCATGAATCTACGTATTCCTCTTTCCGTCTAGGGCGAGATTGAGTTCGAGCACGTTGACGTGTGGTTCGCCGAGAAAGCCGAGCTCGCGAGCGTGCACGTTTTTTGCGACGATCGACGCAACGGCGTCGCTCGAAAGCTTGCGCGCTTTTGCGATTCGCGGCACCTGATAGGACGCGGCTTCGGGCGTGATGTCGGGATCGATGCCGCTCGCGCTCGAGGTAACGAGATCCATCGGGACGGGCAAGGTCGCATCGGGATTCGCCTTCTTCAAGGCCTTGATGGCAGCGCGTGTTGCGTCGATCAGCTTCTTCGAAGTCGGGCCGAGATTCGTACCGCCGGTCGCGGTCGGGTCGTAGCCGTTCTTGCCGGCCGCGGACGGTCGGCCTTGGAAATACTGCGGCTTCGTCCAGAGTTGCCCGACGATATCCGAACCGACGGTCTTTCCGTCAACGACGACGAGCGAGCCGTTCGCCTGTTGCGGAAAGAGGACTTGCGCGATACCCGTCATCAGGAGCGGATAGACGATCCCCAAGAGCACGACCGTGATGATCGTGTAGATCGCGGCCGTCCCGAGGTGGTGGAGCGTACTGTCTTGCGTGGCCGTGCTTTTCATACTGCTGCTTCCGTTGTTTGCGCGGCGCCGCTATGTCAGGTGCAGCGCGCTGAGAATGATGTCGATGAGCTTGATCCCGACGAACGGTACGATGATACCGCCGAGACCGTAGACGAGCACGTTGTCGCGCAACACGGCGTTGGCGCCGCGCGGGCGATACGCCACGCCGCGCAGGGCCAAGGGGATGAGCGCGACGATGATGAGCGCGTTGAAGATGATGGCCGAGAGAATCGCGCTCTGCGGTGTCGCCAAGCGCATGATGTTGAGCGCCTGCATCGCGGGATAGGCGGTGACGAACATCGCCGGCAGGATCGCGAAATACTTCGCGACGTCATTTGCGATGGAGAAGGTCGTGAGCGCGCCGCGCGTCATCAAGAGCTGTTTGCCGACTTCGACGACTTCGATGAGTTTGGTCGGGTCGGAGTCGAGGTCGACCATATTGCCGGCCTCTTTGGCGGCCTGCGTGCCGGAGTTCATCGCCACGCCGACGTCGGCTTGGGCGAGTGCCGGGGCATCGTTCGTGCCGTCGCCGGTCATCGCAACAAGACGACCCGAACCTTGCTCGCGCTTGATCAGTGCCATCTTCGTTTCCGGCGTTGCTTCCGCGAGAAAATCGTCGACGCCGGCTTCGCGTGCGATCGCGCTTGCGGTCAACGGATTGTCGCCCGTGATCATGATGGTCCGAATGCCCATCGCGCGCAGGCGATCGAAGCGTTCCTTCATGTTGGGTTTGAGAATGTCTTTGAGGTAAATAGCCCCGAGAATTTTTTTGTTCTCGGCGAGCAGAAGCGGCGTGCCGCCCGCGCGCGCGATCCGTTCGACGTCGGTTGCGAGGACCGTCCCACCATCGCCGCCCTGCTCGCGCACCCAGGCGCGAACCGCATCGGGTGCGCCTTTGCGAATCGAGCGTCCGCCGGCGAGATCGAGACCGCTCATGCGCGTGTACGCGGAGAATGGCACGAACGTCGCGCCATCCGGCGTTTTGCCGTTGCCGCCCGCGGCCGCCACGTCTTGTTCGGCCAGTGCGACGATCGAGCGGCCTTCGGGCGTCTCATCGGCGAGCGATGAAAAGTAAGCGGCGAGCGACGCGGCTTGCCGCTCGACGCCGTCTACGAGCACGATCTGCGTCGCTTGACGATTACCGAGCGTAATGGTTCCGGTCTTGTCGAGCAAGAGGGTGTCGACGTCGCCCGCGGCTTCGACGGCACGCCCGCTCATCGCGAGCACGTTGCGTTGCAGAACGCGATCCATGCCCGCGATGCCGATTGCCGAGAGCAAGCCGCCGATCGTCGTTGGGATCAGGCAGACGAGCAACGCGATCAGCACGGTGACGCTCTGCACGGTACCGGAATATATGGAGAATGGCCCAAGCGTCGCAACCGCGATGACGAAGATGATCGTCAAGCCCGAGAGTAAGATCGAGAGCGCGATCTCGTTGGGCGTTTTCTGCCGTGAGGCGCCTTCGACGAGCGAGATCATGCGATCCATGAACGATTCGCCGGGATTGGAACTGATGCGCACGATGATGTAGTCGGAGAGAACGCGCGTACCGCCCGTGACGGCGCTGCGATCGCCGCCGGATTCACGAATCACCGGCGCCGACTCGCCAGTGATCGCGGATTCGTCGACCGATGCCGCGCCTTCCACGACGTCGCCGTCGCCCGCGATCACTTCGTTCGGCTCGACCCGGATCAGGTCGCCCTTGCGTAGTCCGTTCGCGTTCACGGTGACGGCCCTGCCGTCGACCATCTTGCGCGCTTGCGTATCGGTCTTCGAACGGCGCAAGAATTCGGCTTGCGCTTTGCCGCGGCCCTCCGCGACCGCTTCGGCGAAGTTCGCGAAGACCACGGTGAACCAGAGCCACAGCGCGATCGCGAGATCGAAGCCCCCGTCTTTGCCGCCGCGTCCGAAAAGATCGCGAAAGAAGAAGAGCGTGACGACAAGCGCGCCGACCTCGACGATGAACATGACCGGATTGCGCAGTTGCCAACGTGGATCGAGCTTGACGAACGAATCACGGATCGCTCGCGTGACGATCGCGCGATCGAAGAGCGAGCGCGACTGCGGACGCCGCTCGATACGACGAGACGAAATCATGAAGTTTTCCCTTGCAGCATGAGCAGATGCTCGACGATCGGTCCCAGTGCGTCGGCCGGCACAAAGGTGAGCAGACCGACGATGATGATGACGCCGAGCAAGAGCGCGACGAAGATCGGCGAGTATGTCGTGAACGTACCGACCGTCTCGGGGACGCTTCGCTTTCCTGCGAGCGACCCTGCCAGCGCCACGGCGGGTATGATGAAGAGGAACCGGCCGCAGATCATCACGATGCCCGTCACGATGTTGAGATACTGGTTGCCGCTGACGCCGCCGAAGGCGCTGCCATTATTCTCCGTCGTGGATGAGAACATGTAGATCATCTCAGAAAAGCCGTGCGGACCGTTATTACCGAGTTGGCCCGTGGCGGCGGGCAGCAGAACCGAGATCGCCGTCGGGATGAGCGCGAAGAGCGGCAGTACGAGGATGCCGAGGATGGCAAGCTGCACTTCGCGCCGTTCGATTTTCTTCCCGAGAAACTCCGGCGTGCGGCCGACCATAAGGCCCGCGATGAAGACCGTCAAGACGACAAAAATGAGCATGCCGTAGAGCCCAGTGCCGACGCCGCCGAAGACAACCTCACCGAGTTGAATGTCGAGCAGCGGCACGAGTCCGCCGAGCGGCGTCCACGAGTCATGCGTCGAGTTTACGGAGCCGGTCGATGTATCGGTCGAGATCGTCCCAAAGAGCGTCGACGCGGCGACGCCGAAGCGCGTCTCTTTGCCTTCCATGTTGGTGCCGGCGACGCCGAGCAAGTGAACGATCGGATTGCCCGCCGATTCCGCGACGTACGCCGTGGAAAAGCCGACGATGAACAAGATGCTCATCGCTGCGAACAGCGCCCAACCTTGACGCTGATCCTTGACGAATCGTCCGTACGTGTACGTCAGGCCGGCTGAGATCGCAAACATGGCGAGCATCTCCAGCATGTTGGTCAATCCGGTGGGGTTTTCGTTGGGCGAAGCGGAGTTCGCGTTGACGAAGCCGCCGCCGTTGGTACCAAGATCTTTGATGATCTCTTGCGACGCCATCGGGCCTTGCGTTACGGCCTGTTTCATGCCTTCGAGCGATTGAACGCTCGTGTAGGCGTGAACATTTTGCGGCATGCCCTGTGCAATGAAAATGAGGCTGCCGATCAGACTGATCGGGACGAGAACGTAAAGCAGCGCGCGAGTCATGTCGACCCAGAAATTCCCGATCGCTTTGCTATCCGTGCGCGACACGCCGCGGATCACCGCGATCGCAACGGCGATGCCGGCCGCTGCGGAAACGAAATTATGCCACGCGAGCCCCGCCATCTGCGAGAAGTAGCTCATGGTGCTCTCACCAGAATAGAATTGCCAATTCGTGTTCGTCAAGAAACTGACGGCGGCGTTCCAAGCGGCGTCGGGCGCGAGATTACCGAAGCCCTGCGGATTGAACGGCAAGAATTTCTGCGTCCGCAAGACGACGTAGAGCCAAACGAGCCCGACCGCACTGAAGGCGAATAGCGAGAGCAGATAGCCCGTCGCGTCCATCTCGCGCGCGGTGTTGACGCGGCAGACGCGGTAAAACGCGTTCTCGACCGGAACGAGCGCCGGAGACAGGAACGTGCGCTCGCCGCTGAAGACGCGTGCCATGTACGCGCCGAGCGGCTTGGTCAGCGCAAAAATGAGCGCGAAGAAGATACCGGCCTGAAGCCAGCCGTTGATGGTCACGTGGCTCTCCTAAAACTTCTCGGGGCGCAGCATCGCGTATGTCAAATACACCAGACTCGCAGCGGCGAGCACGAGGCCTAATACGTTATCGAACACGGCGCCTTTTTAAATCCGCTCGCAAGCGCGAGCGTACACGTCAAAGAGTACGAACGCGATCACGGAGATGACGATGACGGAAAGTTCTACTAAGAACATCGCAAAGAATACCTCATTCCGGGGGCGGCCTCCATGATAGCAAGCGACCCGGCGGTGCGGCATCCGCCGTGCGGATCATCCGTTCGGACGTGTCATGAGGATGTGTTCGACGATCGGACCGAGGGCGTCCGCCGGCAAGAACGTCAGCGCGCCGACGACAACGACGACGGCGATCAGGAGCGTGACGAAGAGAGCGGAATCGGTCCGCAGTGTGCCTCGCGTTGCATCGTTACGGGGTTTGGCGGCCAATGCCCCGGCAAGCGCGAGCGTCGGCAGGATCGACGCGTAACGCGCGACGATCATCGCAAGCCCGAGCGAAAGGTGGTAAAAGGTATCGACGCCGAGGCCTGCCATGGCGCTGCCGTTACTCGCGCCCGATGAGGTGAACGCGTAGAGAATTTCCGAAAAGCCGTGCGCCCCTGCGTTCGAAAGCGTTGCGAGACCGGATGGAGCGATACTTGCGACGGCGGCCGGGATAAGAACCGATACGGGAAACGCGAGTAGCGCAAGTACAACGAGCGTGATTTCACGCCGTTCGAGCTTATTGCCTACATATTCCGGTGTCCGGCCGACGAGCAGTCCCGCAAGAACACGGTTAAGAGAACGAAGGCGAGCATACCGAAAAGCCCGCTGCCGACGCCGCCGAACGCGACCTCGCCGCATTGCATATTAACGAGGGCGACGAGTCCGCCGAGCGGCGTCAGCGAGTCGTAGGTAAAATTGCCGGCGCCGACGGTCGAATCGGTCGCGACCGCAAGCGATAGGCCCGCGTCGGCGACGCCGAGGTGCTGGACGAGCGGGTTGCCCGCCACTTCGGGGATCGTTGCCGCGATGGCGCCGGCGATGAAGATCAGCGACATCGTCCAGAAGATGGCCCAGCCTTGTCGCCGGTCTCCGACCATGCGTCCGAACGTGTACGTGAGCCCGGCGGGCACGAGAAACATCGCGAGCAGTTGCAGAAAATTCGCGAACGGCGTGGGGTTTTCAGTCGGCGAACTCGAGTTCGCGCCGACGAAGCCGCCGCCGTTTCCGCCGAGCAATTTGATGCTTTCCTGCGACGCCATCGGTCCACCCGTGATCGTTTGAGGCGCCCCGTCAGGCGTTGTAATCATGTGATATGGTGCGAAATTCTGCGGCACGCCCTCGACGAGAAACGCAAACGAAAAGAGCAACGCGAGCGGCAGCAAGACATACAGGATCGATCGCGTCAGATCGACCCAGAAGTTTCCGATCGTCCCGACTTTTCACGCGCGAGTCCGCGCGCAAGTGCCAACGCGACGGTGAGCCCGACGGCGGCGGCGACGAAGTTTTGCCACGCGAGCACGCCCATTTGCGAAAGGTAGCTCAGCGTGCTTTCGCCTGCGTAAAATTGCCACTCGGTCGTCGTCGCGAAGCTGACCGCCGTGTTCCACGCCAGATCCGGCGCAAGGTTACCGAAATGCTGCGGATTGAGCGGGAACAACGCTTGCAGACGCAGTGCGAGATAGATGAATGCTACGCTCGCCCCGCTGAGCGCGAGCAGCGAGAAGGCGTACGTCTTCGACGACATCTCCGCTTGCGCGTCGATGCGGCAGAGCCGGTAGACGAGCCGCTCGAGCGGACCGGCGATGCGGGTCAGGACGTTGGAACGTCCGGCGAAGACATCGTCCATGTACGTGCCGAGCGGCCGTATCGTCAGGGCCAAGATCACGAAGAAAGCGAGGGCGGTGAGAACCGGCGCAAATGACACCCATCTCGTATAGCGCGCCGCTCTTCATATGAGGAGCGCCCATCCGGCCGATCTTTTCGGTTGCGCTTACACGGCGACTTCGACTCCGAGCTCGACCCGGCGCTCGGGACGGATGCCCAGATCATCGGGCAACGGGCGAGCGTTGCGCGCTAAAAATTCAAAGTAGCGCCGTTGCCACGCCGGTAGCGGATCGTCGCTCGCACGCGTCAATTTCGGCTCGGCGTAGAAGAACGACGTCGCATCCGAATCCAGGTGCAGCTTTTGCGCTCCGCACGCCGCGAAGATCGGCTCGATCCGGGGCCGTTCCATGTAGCCGAACTGCGCCGTGACGAGGATTAGCCGTTCGGCTATGTGCTCGATCGCCACGCGCGCGGATTCATCGACGTACGGACGCGCAGCGCGAACGAGCGTCAGGAGAACGACCTGCCCTTCGTCGGCGCGCGCGCGAATCCAATGGTGTTTGCCGCCGACGAAGGGAACGCCATGCTGATCGCCCGTTAGAAAAACCATGGTGCCCTTGGGCTCGCCGCGGCTCGGACGTGCCTCGCGCACGTACTGGTCAAGGGGCAGTTGCAGGCCCAGGAGCGTCTTGGCAACGCAGCGCCGGCCTTCGAGCCACGTTAGCGCCGAAACCATGAAGACGACGCTAATGACCAGCGGCACCCAGGCGCCTTGTGGAACCTTCGGAATCCCGGCAAGAAAAAACGTCCCGTCGACGAGGACGAACGACGTTATGAGCGGCACAGCGACGACGCGCTTCCACTTCTGAACGCGCGTGATGACTTCGTAGAACGCGATCGACGTGGCGAGCATCGTGGCCGAGACCGCGAGTCCGAAGGCGGCCGCGAGGTTGTCGCTGCTGCGAAAGGTGAGCACCAGCAAGATACAGGCGACGCCGAGCACCACGTTGACGGCCGGCACGTAAACTTGACCGCGTTGGCTCGAGGACGTGTGCAAGACGGTCATGCGCGGCCACAGGTTCAAATTGATCGCTTGTTCTGTCAAGGTGAACGCTCCCGAGATCAGCGCCTGCGAAGCGATGACCGTCGCCAGCGTTGCGAGCACGACCATCGGGATGAGAAACGGGCCCGGCGTCAGCGCAAAGAAGGGCGCGTCGAACGCGGCCCGCTCGGTCAGCACGATCGCGCCCTGGCCGAGATAGTTGAGGATCAACGTCGGGAACACGAGGACGTACCACGCGGTCGCAATCGGCGTGCGCCCGAAATGTGACATGTCGGCATAGAGCGCCTCAACGCCGGTCATGGCGAGCACGATCGCGCCAAAGACGAGGAAACCGAAGACGCCGTGGTGCGTTACAAACGTAGCCGCATGCCGCGGATCGAGTGCGAAGAGAACCTGCGGAGCCCGCAGGACCGCCAGTAGTCCCGTGATACCGATAACCGAGAACCAGACGACCATGATCGGCCCGAACATGCGGCCGACTTTCTCCGTTCCGCGCCATTGAATGAGGAAAAGGCCAATGAGAATGCCGACCGACAACGGCACGATAAACGGCTGCGCGGCTTTGGTGGCGATGCCGATCCCTTCGACCGCCGAGATGACGGAGATCGCGGGCGTAATGATTCCGTCGCCAAAGAGCATCGCCGCACCGGCGACGACAACGACGGTCACGCGCAGCGGCATGCCGAACGATTTGGATGGTGAGGCAAGCGCGAGCAGCGCAAGGATGCCGCCTTCGCCGTCGTGGTCGACCCGCATCAAATTGCCGATGTATTTAACGCAGACGACGAAGGCAAGCGCCCAGAGAAGAAGCGACAGGATGCCGAGCACGTTCTCGAGCGTCGGCCCGACGTGTGCCGTCGTGAAGCAGGTTTTGATCGTATAGAGTGGGCTTGTCCCGATGTCTCCGAACACGACGCCGAGCGCCGCAACGGCGAGCCCGGGATTGAGCCGCGCGCGTTGAAGCGTGCGTGGTGCGGGTAGCGACGCGTCCGTAAGGGTCATACATCGTACGTACCGCAACGGCGGCGAAGCGACGCGTGTGCGGGCGCGCTTGCGCCGGAACGAGAGCTTACCGGCTAGCGCTCGCGAAGTCTGCGAACGTATAATGCGCGACGCCCACGATCGGTGTGCGGCGTTGCGGATCGTCGGGTGCCGTCGGCGGCCGCCCCAGCACGAAGACGGAGAACAGCACGATAAGCGCGAGCGTCGCGCCGGGGAGTAAGCTCGCCCGTCCTTCCGCAAATCCGTGGCGTCGCGTGAGCGGCCTCGCCGCTTTCGCGTGCGAGCCGCAGGCCCGGTAGCCGCGCAGTCCGCACGCGCTATATCGGCGCCCGTTGCGAACGAACCTGAGCCGATCGGTTCGACGTCGCCGCGCCATCGCTCGGCTAGACCGCCGTCTTCGTGCCGACCACGGCGGCGCGGACATCATCGCGTGAATTTTTCTTGACGACGAGCAACACGCCGTCACCCGCGCGTACGAGCGTATCGCCGTTGGGAATCAGGAGATCTTCGCCCTTGCGATCGACGGCAACGACGACCGACGAACGCGGTAATCCGAGGTCGACGACGCGCTTGCCGTCGGCGCGGCATCCCGGCGGCAGGGTCATGCGCACGATCTCCAGATCGCTATCGCGCAGTTTCGCGATGATCGAATAGTCCGCGGCGTTGACATGCGCGTCGATCGCATCGAGGATGACTTCGGTCGACGAGATCAGCGTGATCGGCGCATCACGATCGATCGATTCGAAGATGAGGCGATTGCGCGGGTTATTGACGCGTGCAATGCAGCGCGCTTTCGAGTTGCGCTTCGCGATGAGGCACACGACGAGATTGTCTTCGTCGTCGCCGGTGTCGGCCACGACGACGTCGGCGCGTTTGAGCCCCGCCGCATCGAGCACGACCGGGTCGCAGCCGTCACCAATCATCGTGACGTCGGTCTCGAGCAAATTCGCCATCAGCTGCGCCTTCTTCGCTACCTTTTCGATGACGACGACTTCGTGGTTCTGCGCGAGCAGGGCGCGTGCGAGATAGGTTCCGACTTTACCGCCCCCGACAACGATGACGAACATCGTGTTACGCCGACATTCGGATCGCGAGGTCTTGGGTCGCCGCGGCGAATCGCGCGACGAATTCCGAGAGCGCTTCGGGGGCGACGATCGCATTGATCTCATCACCCGCGAAGAGCACGTCGTCCGGCGAGGCCACGAAGACGTGCGCGCCGCGTCGTACGGCACCGATGCGGATCAGGCCGGCGCGCTCGATCTCGAAGACGCGCAGGCCCGCGTCGGGATCGCGCAAGCTCACCGCAAGCGATGACACCTTCCCATAGTCGAACGATGGTACGGATTCATACGGCATGTGCATGAGCTTATCGCGGACGATCCTCGCGCCGATCGTTGTCGGACAGACGGTCTCGATCCCCAGTTCGCGATAGAGTGTTCCGCGCGGCGGATCATAGATGCGGGCCACGATCTTCTTGATGCAAAACATGCGTTGGGCAATCAGCGCCGCCATGACGTTGCGATTATCGCCATCGGTGACGGCCACGAATCCGTCGGCGCTCTCGGCGCCGGCTCGTTTGAGAACGTCGTTGTCGATCCCGGTCCCGACTTCGACGCGTCCCGCGAAGTGGTTGCCGAGGCGCTTGAAGGCCGCGGGATTCTCGTCGACGACGGTGACGTCATGTGCCTCGGCGGTCAAGAGCTTGGCCAGCGTCGAACCAACGCGACCACAACCAACGATAAGATATTTCATAGAATGATAGGCATGGTTCGGACGCGCCGTTAGACGAACCTTGAAATAGGAAGGCGCTGAAAGGTTCCATTGTAGCGACTGAGAACCGTCCGAAGTCCTATCGGGATGTAGCTCAGCTTGGTAGAGCGCTGCGTTCGGGACGCAGAGGCCACAGGTTCAAATCCTGCCATCCCGACCATTGCTAGCGATACGTCCCCGCGCCCGGTCGCGGGGTTCTTTATAAAGGCCCATGCCGGTGTTTTCTCGCTTCAGTCCCGGGGCCAAGCGCGTCTTGCGCTCAGCCGAGCAAGCGTGCCGCAATCACAATCACTACTATGTCGGCGTCGGGCATCTCTTATTGGCCTTACTCGAGGAGCACGATGTTGTCGTTGAAGCTCGTCTGCGTGCGTCCGGCACGCACGCCGCCGATGTGCTCGGCGATGTGCGCCGGGCGCTGGGGACGGGGGATGACCGGCTCTGGGACGGCATCCTCATCACCCCCCGTGTCCGCAGTATCGTCGCTCTGGCGGAACGCGCGACGCCGACCGGCGCAATCGAGCCGGCGCATCTCCTGGACGCCATCGTCGCCGAGGGAGGTGGCCTCGGAGCCGAGATCCTCGCGCGATTTCAAGGAAACACCGCGATGACGCGCCGAGTAGTCGGCTAGACGTTGGAACAAATCACGCATTTTTTTCTTGACATCGTCGATCGGGCCGGGTACGCCGGGGTCTTTTTCGTGATGGTGCTCGGCAATATCGGCATTCCGGTCGGAACGGAGCTCGTGATGCCCGCGGCCGGGGCGCTGGCCGCCTCGCGCCACGTGATGTCGTGGCAACTCGCAGCGCTCGTCGGGACGTTCGGAGAGATCGTTGGCGGGTCGATCCTGTATGGGATCGGTTATGCCGGCGGCCGCCCCTTCGTCGCGAGCTACGGAAAATATCTCAAGCTCGACGAAAAGAAACTCGACGCGTTTCACGGGTTTTTTGAACGTCATGGCAATGTCGTCGTCTTCGTCTGCCGGTTCTTGCCCTTCGTGCGCGGCGTCTCGGCCTTGCCGGCGGGCGTGTCACGCATGCAAAAGCGGTATTTCCTGATCTACACGGCGCTCGGCTCGACAATCTTTTGTTTCGGGCTGGCCTATCTTGGCAGCCTGGTTGGTGGACACTTCAATGACTTCTCGCCGCAAATTCACAAAGGTTCCACGGCGCTCGTTGCGCTGGTCGTCCTTGGCGTCATCGCGTTCGTCGCGGTCCGCTTCGCGAGACGCCGCAAGCCCGCATAGCGCCGGCGCTGCGACGAACCTGGCCATAACGCTCCGACGCGCCGGCACCGTTCTCGCTACCGCCGTAGCGCTCACACTGCCGCTCAGCGCGAAGGCGCAAACGGCGCCTGCCCCGCCGGCCCCGCCGGCCGCGCCCGTCATGCCGGCCATGCCGGCGCCGTTCGTGCCGCTTCCACTCGTGGCGCCGCTGCCGACATCGCCGCTCGGCCGCGCGCTTGCCGGCTCCGCGTCGGCGATCGAAAGCGCGCGAACGAGCGACCCGGCGGCGGCGCAGCGTGCCGCCGCCTTCGACCTGCGTGCCCGGCAGCAGGCCGCCGTGGGCGACGTCTCCGGCGCGCTCGCGTCGTCCTCACTCGCTCGCGCGGCCGCGCTGTCGGGAACGCCCGGCGGATTCGCCTCGGCGGTTCCCTTCTCCGCGGCACCCGCGGCCGCATTCCCGAATGTTCCGCTCGCCGGCGGAGGCGTCGTCTTACCGGCGGATCTGCTCGCTGCGCGCAATGCAATCGAACGTGCGGCCGCGACGCGGCACGACTCCACGCTCAATCTCGCGAAGTCGCAGTATCGGCGCGCGCTCGACGCCTATCTCTCCGGCGATCTCGCGCGGGCCCAACGTGACGCGCGCAACGCCGCCGCGCTCGTTGCCGGTTCACGCCCGAAAGGCCCCTAAACGCACTCCGCACCGCCGCTCCGTCGACTCGAAGATACGCTCGCGCAACTGCCCGATGTGCCGGGCGTCTATACGATGTTGGGCGAGCACGCGCGCGTGCTCTACATCGGAAAAGCGGTCTCACTGCGCAGCCGCGTGCGGTCGTACTTTCAAGATTCCGCGGCGCACGCGTACCGCACGACGCGCCTGGTCGAACGCGTCATCGACGTGCGCTGGATCGTCGTCAACAACGAGATCGAAGCGCTCATCCTCGAAGCGAACCTGATCAAGCGGCATCAGCCGCCGTTCAATGTCCGCTTACGCGACGACAAGCGCTTTCCGTATCTCAAAGTGACGAACGAGCCGTTTCCGCGCGTGCAGTTCACGCGTGCCGTGCGCGACGACGGCGCGCGCTATTTCGGGCCGTACACGAATGCGCACGGGCTGCGCGAGCTCATCAACTTGGTCCGCGTCGCCTTTCCTCTGCGCACGTGTCGCGAACCGATCGACGGCAAACGGAAACGGGCGTGCCTGCAATACCACATCAAACGCTGCCAGGCGCCGTGTGTCGGCTTTCAGAGCGAACCGGAGTACGACGAACTCGTCGATGAAGTCGTGCTCTTTCTCGAGGGCCAGCAAGACCGCTTGCTCGAGCGGCTCAACGTCGAGATGAGCCAGGCCGCCGATCGCCTCAATTACGAAGCCGCGGCACGTTTGCGCGACCGCATCGTCACCGTCCGGCGCGTGACCGAAAATCAGAAGGTCGTTTGGCGCACGCGCATCGATATGGACCTCATCGCCTCGGCGCGCTCGCACGGGCAAGCGTGCATGCAAGTTTTTTTGGTTCGCGGCGGTAAGTTGATCGCGCAGGAGCACTTCATTCTCGACGGCGTCACGGATCAAAGCGACGCCGAGCTCTACGCGAATTTCTTCACGCAGTTCTATACGGCGCGGGCAGGACAAACGGGGATGGGCCTCAGCGACGGGTTCTCGCCGCTCGCGCTGCGCGAGGCGCGCGGCAATGAAGTTCCGGTCGCGCTCAAAGCGCGGTCCCGCCGGCCCGCTTCGCAAACGACGATTCCGAAGGAAGTGCTGGTCGAAGCGTTACCGGGCGATCTCGGCGTCATTCAAACGTGGCTTTCGGAACTCAAGGGCCAGCGCGTGCGCGTCTTACGGGCGCAGCGCGGGCCGCGCGCCGAGTACATGCGGCTCGTGCGCGAGAACGCGGAGCAGAACCTTAAGTCGTTCCTCGCCCATCAGGAAGTGCAAGAGTCGGCATCGGCGCGCTCGTTGATGGAGCTGGCAACGGCGTTGGATTTGCCCGACGTCCCGCACCGGATCGAATGCTTCGACATCTCCAATATTCAAGGCACCAATCCCACGGCGTCGATGGTCGTCTTCATCGCGGGCCGCGCGAAGAAGAGCGAATACCGGCGTTTCAAAGTGCGCTACGATCGAGGCTCGAACGATTTCGCCATGATGCAGGAGACGCTACGGCGACGCCTGCGGTATCTGCGCGCCGATACGAATGCACCCGGTGAGGAAGATCCCGCGAGTATCGTCGAGACCGGTGACGAAAAATCGATCGCAGCGCAACTTCGCAGGAAAGAAAAGTTCCACCACCGGCCCGATCTGCTGTTGATCGACGGCGGAAAAGGGCAGCTCGGCGCGGTCGTCGAGGTGCTCGAAGAACTCGACCTCTGGGGCATTCCGATCGCGGGCCTCGCGAAGGAACACGAGTGGCTGTTCGTTCCCGGGCAAGCCGAACCGATCGTGCTCGCACCCGGATCGCCCGGGCTGCATCTGGTGATGCGCATTCGCGATGAAGCGCATCGCTTTGCCGTCGAGTATCATCGCGCGCGCCGCGGCAAAGCGATGACGCAATCCGCACTCGACGCGCTGGCGGGCGTGGGGGCCGTGCGGCGGAAGCGTTTGCTCACGACGTTCGGCTCGGTCAGCGCGATCAAACGCGCGAGCGTCGATGAGATTGCGGCGGTCAAAGGCATGACGCCGGCGCTTGCCTCGACGATAAAGGCCGGGCTCGTCAACGGCGCGTAGGGTGAGCGCGGAGGTGTCGTCGTGGGATTCGTGATCCGCTTACTCGTCAACGCGCTCGCGCTCGTCATCGTCGCGTACGTCTTGCCCGGCGTGCACGTCACGTCGTTCACCGCCGCAATCGTCGCGGCCCTCATCTTGGGTATCGTCAACGCGATCGTGCGGCCGATTCTCCTCGTGCTGACGTTGCCTGCGATCATTTTGACGTTCGGGCTCTTCACGCTCGTGATCAACGCGATCACATTTTATCTTGTCGCGCATCTCGGCCTCGGGCTGACGGTCGATGGATTCGGCTCGGCGTTCCTGGGCGCGCTCGTGCTTGCGATCGTCTCGTTCGTGCTTTCGAGCGTCGTGAACCCGGCTGTGCGCGCGTGAGCGAACGGCCGAAGATCCTCGTTACCAACGACGATGGCTACCAGAGCTTCGGACTTATCGAACTCGCCGACGCGCTACGCGAGATCGGTGACGTTACGGTTGTGGCGCCCGATCGCGATAACAGCGGCGTCGGACATTCGATCTCGATCCACCATCCGGTCCGCGTCAGCGCCGTTGCCGAACGCACGGTCCCGACGTACCGCTGCTCAGGGACGCCGGCCGATTGCGTGGTGGTCGGTGCGTTCGATCTCTGCGGCGGCATGCCGGCGCTCGTGGTCAGCGGGATCAATCGCGGCGCGAACGTCGGCGACGACATCAACTATTCAGGGACCGTCGCCGCGGCGACCGAAGGCATCATGGTCGGGGCCGCCGCAATGGCCGTCTCGCTTGCGGCGAGCTGGCCCGAGCACGCGCGCGACCATCGGTGGAAAACCGCCGCGAGCGTCGCGGTGCGCCTCGCGCGAGAGATCCTCGCCGACGGCTTACCGCGCTTGACGTTGCTCAACGTCAATGTGCCCAACGTCGCTGAAGCCGACTTACGCGGCGTGCGTTACGTCCGGCAGGGCCGCAAAGCGTACCGCAGCCGCGTCGACCGGCGCGAGGATCCGCGCGGCAACACATATTTCTGGCTCTGGGGCATTTTCGACGAAGACGATATCGTGACGGGGACCGATCTCGCGGCGATTCGCGACGGGTACGTGAGCGTCACGCCCGTGACGATCGACCGCACCGACCACGACGAACTCGGCCGCCGCTTCCGCGCGGAGTTCGCGCCCGCGCAACCGTAGCTGCGACGCTTACGTGAGGCGCTGCGTCGCGAGGTCGAGATCGTAGTTGATCTTGCGGTAGATGTCGTCGGGAATCTCGCCGGCATCGCGCTGCCGCAAGACCTCGCGCCGCTCCGCTTCGAGTGCTTCTTCTTGCAGGCGGTGATCGAAGCCGACGGCATCGGGCGCATGCGTGCCTTCGAGATGTCCGGTCAGATGCGCGATCCGGTACTCGTACTCGCCGAGGATGCGCCCCTCGACTTCCCACTCGGCGGTCGACGCGAAGTCAGGCTCCATCTGTCGCATGCGAGCGATACCGGCGCGTAACGCGGAGACGCGGACTTCCATCTCCCGCGCCGCGACGTTATCGTCCCCTTCGATACGTAACCAGCGGAGGAGCGGAATGAGCGATAGTCCTTGAAAAACGAGCGTGACGAAAATGACGCAGAACGAGATGAAGATGATAACGTTGCGGCCGGGAAACGGCGTGCCCGCAGCCGTCAGCGTGGGAATCGCGAGCGCGCCGGCAAGCGAGATGATGCCACGCATGCCGCTCCAAGCGATGATGAAGACATACTGCCAGCTCGGGACACCTTCGCGTTTGTTGATGCCCGCAAAGACGAGACGCGGAAGATAGGTCGCGGGGTACACCCACGCGATACGCACCACGATGACGAGTGCGCTGATCACCATGCCGATCCATAACTCGCGTAGCGCGAACGCCGGGTCGCGGACAATCGAGCGCAACTGCAAGCCGATCAGTAAGAACACCAGACCATTGAGCAAGAAGGTGAGCATGTCCCACACCGAGCTTGCAACGAGCCGCCCTTCGGGCTCGTAGATGCGACCGGATTGACGGCTAGCCGACATCCCGGCCGCCACGACGGCCAGAACGCCCGACACGTGCACGAGTTCGGCGCATAGGTAAACCGCATACGGCGTGAGCAGCGCGATGACGTTGTCGATGAGCGAATCGCCGAGCGAGAAACGGCGCAGGACGAGGATCGATTTGATGATGAGATACTGGAGCGCCATCCCTATCCCGATCCCGCCGATGGCGACGACGACGATCGATAGGCTCGCATGCGCGAGCGAAAACGTACCCGTCGCGACCGCCGCGACCGCGAAACGATAGATGACGAGCGCCGTGGCGTCGTTCACGAGCCCCTCGCCGTCGAGAATCGCGACGATCCGGCGTGGGACGGTGAACCGTTCGAACACCGCGCCGGCCGCGACGGCGTCCGGCGGTGAAATGATCGCGCCCAACACGAAGGCACTTGCCCAGGGTAGATTCGGAACGAGGGCGTGCGCGACGATCGCGACGGCACCCGTCGTCGCGATCACGAGGCCGATGGCGAGCAGCCCGATCGGCCGCGCGTTCTCTTTGAACGTCTTCCAGTCCGTGAGCCAGCCGCCGCCGTAGAGCAACGGCGGTAAGAAGATCAGGAAGATCCAGTTGGGATCGAGCTCGAATACCGGTACGCTCGGTATGAACGCCAGAAGCGACCCGCCGATCACGAACGCGATTGGATACGGCACATGGAAGCGCTTCGCGATGACGGCCACGACGACGATCGACGTCAGCAACACGAAGATGAGCGACGACTGATGCACGGGCCCCCTTTCGCGCGTTCCGGGCGAGCAACCCGGTACGTCGCACCTGCACGTTCGGGCGGGTGCGCAGCCTGCCACGTTTGTTCCGAGGGGCGGGTTGTGGTATAGTGACGTGCCGGCTTTGCCGGCGGTTAAGGACCATGGGGCTGAGCAGCTTCGACGGGTTGGTCCGCGGTTAGTATAAGCAGGCGGAGTTGCGAGCCCTCCTAAAACGATCGCAACGCGTATACACGCGAACAACAACTACGCACTCGCTGCCTAATCTAGGTTAGCGACGGAGCACGAGGGGGTAGCCGGATCCGTCTCGTCTCCGTCATCGAATCCGGCTAGGACGTGGAGTCGGCTCTGCGAAGCGTCCGAGATCAGGGAGCTGCTGCTAACGGAAGTTTGGTTTCGAAACGCCCGCTAGTTTAAGATAAACTCGAAGCTGAGCCTGGAGAAAGTGCTGGTCCGGCGATTCGGACTCGGGGGGCAGTTCCCCGACAGCTCCACCACTACTTTGCTTAGGCACAGTCACCCCGCGTGATTGTGCTTTTTGCTTGCGAATGCGGGAGATGCGCATTGACTCTAGGGAACGGTCGTCTTTACGTGGATATGGAGCGGGCAGCGGAGCGCCGTCATCGAGCAGCGGCACGGCTTTACGGCGCGGCGATGACGAGAACGATGCTGATACGGCGCTGACCGCAGAGCAGCGACTGGCGCTCACGCACGTCTTGTGGCTCGAGAGCTTACGAATTGCGGGAATTGATGGAAACGCAATCCGACTTCAGCGATCTGTTGCAAGCATTTAACGACGCGCGCGTTAAGTATCTCGTCGTTGGCGGCCACGCGGTGGCGATGCACGGTCATCCCCGTGCTACAAAAGTGCGGCATCGAAGCGATCGCGCGCCGCGCGGCTACAACGGATGCGGCACTTTTTGCGCTTTGCGACTGCCTGGCGCGAACCAGCTGCGTAACGCCCCCGGAGGCAGCCACCAATTCCACCGTCCCATCAGAGAGACGATGGCGGGGAGGAGAAGCGTTCGGATAATGACGGCATCGACGACGATGCCGACGGCGAGCGTCGACGCTACGATTTTAACGAGTTGGTTTGGATCAAGGCTGATCGACAACAGCGTGACCATCAGAATGAGCGCGGCGCAGGTGACGAGCCGCCCCGTTCTCGCGATGCCCGCGACGACGGCCTCGTCGGTCGAGCCCGTGCGGTCGTACTCTTCACGATGCGCGCGAGAACGAAGACCTCATAGTCCATCGAAAGCCCGAACAGGCTCGCGAAGACGACCGTTGGGATCCATGCACGAATGGCGCCGGTCGCCGGCAGCCCGTAGAAGATCGACGAACCGTGCCCGTTTTGCCAGAAGTAGACCATAAATCCGAACGCCGCTCCCAATGAAACGACGTTCAGCACGACCGCCTTTGCTGCGAGCACGATCGAGCGTAACGACCGGGCAAGGACGAGAAACGTGACGAGCGAGACGACGGTGAGCAAGAGCGGGAAGTTGCCATACACCGCATCGGTGAACGCCATGTCCCCAGCGGTCGATCCGCCGACTTCAGCCCCGCCGAAGACTCCGCTTAACCGACTGCGAAGATCCGTCACGATCGCCTTCCCCGCGGCGGTGCTTCCTTCCGCCGTTGGGATAATCGTAAGCAACGAGGTTCCGCCGGTTCGGTACGACGGCGTGTCCGGCGAGATGGCCGTCCACACGCCCGGCGTCGCGAGCGCGATCGTAATGGCTTCCTGCAAGCCTCTCTTGCCGCCATACGTGATGACGTCGATCGGAAAGTCGACCGCGCTTGGTATGCTGTTGCGCTTCAACCCTTCGAACGCCACTGCGGCGGGCTTGCCGCTCGGCGATAGTGAGCCGATGAGAGGTTCCGCGGTGTTGAGCGAGAGGCCCGGAAGCGCCAAGCCGATCATGATCGCGACGCCCAGAAATGCCGCGAACCATTTATGGCGAACGACGAATTGCGCCCATCGCTCCCATGAGCGACTGAACGTCGTCTTCGCATTTGGCCAGAGGCTGAACCGGTCGAGTGCCGGTCCGAAATAGGCGAGCGTGACCGGAAGTAACGTCACGGCGATGGCAACGGCAACGAATGGAATGAGCATCGCTCCAACACCGATGCTGCGCAGAAACGGCACCGGAAGGATCGTGAGCGATAACAGGCCGATCGCGGCGGTCAATCCGCTGAGCATCACGGCACGCCCGGCCGTACCGCCGGCGACGATAATCGCTTCTTCGTTGTTGAGCCCGCGCTCGCGCTCTTCTCGCCACCGTATGACGACGACGAGCGATAAGTCGATGGCGACGCCGAGGCTAAGCGTCGTGACGAGATAGTTGATGAAATAACTGACGGGAGCGACATAGGTTAGGCCGAGCACGCACAAGTAGGTCACCACAATCGCAAATGCTGCCATCACGACCGGCACGACGGCGATCGGTGAGCCGTATACCAGTAATAATACGAGAAAGGCTCCGAACGCGCCGAGCAACGTCGTCGTCAGCCGATTCTGCCCGTTTGATCCGCCGTTGCTCAGCAGTTTCTCGAAGCCAGTCAGGATGACTGAACCGCCGCTCGGCGTCGCGGCTTGGAGCGCAGGGTCGATCCGACCACCGATTCCGTTGCTCGTGTCCGGATTCGGTATGGTAATGAGCGCCCATGTCGCTCGCCCGTGATCTAAGATGAACTTCGGATTGTGCGTGTTGGCATAATCGGCCAGACCAAGATGACCTGCGTGGTTCGCGGCGGCAAACGTCTGCTCCGCGATGGCTTGACCGTCGTTGCCGAACATGCTCTTGCCATCCGGTAGCCTCAAGACCGGCAGCGTCGCTTCGAACGTCGCGTCCAATCCGAAGCGATCGACGATGTGTTCATTTGCGATGTAACCGGGTTGCCCGGGCGTCGTGTACGAGTAGTCGAGACGATGCGGCGTCGCCTTCATCGTCATAAATCCCACGACGGCGAGCAACACCCAGGCAAGAGCGACGAGAGGCTTATGCTGGAGCACGAACTTGGTCATGGCTGCCTTTCAGACAAATGCACGAGCGGAGTTTTTGGTTACCTGAACTACCATAGGAACCATACTTTTTCAACGTTCACACAACCTTAAGACGCTCGAATACGAAAGCCGTTTCACATAAGAAACGTTGACGCCGCGCGTACATCTCACAATTTACGTTGCGCGTGACCTCGAAACGTGGAATATGAACCCGGCGCTGCTATCTAAAGGTCGCGTAATAATTTTTCATTATGGCTTCTATGCTGTGAGTGATTTCTCACAAACGTTGACGAAACGCGTGCAGTTCAAATTGGCGCGGTTTAATTAAGCCTTATTCTATCGATGATATCGTACCCGGGCATGTACTTATCTGGACAATTTCTTACCGACTTGCGCAACCCTAAGGAACTATCGGTAGCTCGAAATCGGCGTCTCATTGCACTATCGATTATTTTTGCAATGGCTCTGCTTTCATGGGCGTCCCCACAAGCGGACGCTCAAACATCGACTACGATGGTTACGGGAACGGTCGTCGACGCCATTACATCCCTTCCGCTTCCGAATGTTCGGGTTCGCCTCTTTCATGGTGATGCGCGCATCGCCGACGGAACGACGGGTACTGATGGTTCATTTCGCTTTCCGATTGGTGAAGCCGGTATCTATGCTGTGTCGATCGATGCAGGCGGCTACCAGCAACAGCGTTCGGAAGACGTTCCCGTCGTGCTCGGCACGAACACCAATATCCGCGTATCGGCAATTCGCGATCAAACTGGAAACCAAGAACCCAGGACGATTGGGCGCGTTTCATCAGCGACTCGCTCGAATATGCAAATCGCATCGACCGTGAGTCGAAACCTCAGCGCAGACAGCGTTCAACGCGAAGCGATCCTGCGCGTGGGCGACGCGCTTCAAACCCTTCCGGGCATCACCGCGAAGGGGCTGGATTCGTCACCCGGCGACGACCTTTTTATCTCGCTTCGTGGCACACGCAGTTCGGAAACGCAGGCGCTGATCGACGGACATCCGACTGGCCCGCTCGGAGTAGCCAACGGAAGCCGCGGTGCCTACGATTACCAGATCTCGCCCTCGTTCGCGTTAAAAAACGTCCAGGTCACGTATGGTACGGGCGGCTCGAACCTGTACGGCGTCGATGCCATCGGCGGAACGGTCGACTTTCAGACGATCGATCCAACACCGGGAAAACCGACTGTAACGCTACGGCAAGGTCTCGGCAATCTCGGGCGACAGACGACGTTCGGCAGCCTAACCGGCACCTCGAACCGTCTGGGCTATGTTCTTCTTGGCGGGGTCGAGGGAACGTATGGCGGATTCCCGCCGCAAACGATCGTTCAAAGCGGTAACTTCGGCAACAATCTTACGGCGAAGAACGTGGCAGCGAACACGTGGCTCGTCAACGGCGCGTTCAACCTGCGCCAAGATCTCGCAAAGCTGCGCTACGCACTCTCGCCGGTCACGTCGGTGCAGGCGACGGCGTACGTCGCCACCGACTTCGATGACAAGACCGGAAACGGCGACAACGTCTTCAATACGCCGGATTTCGTTCTCGCCAACGCGCAGCTGAACGCAAAACCGACCGCAGCTTGCCCATCGGGGTTAATGGTGAAGACTGACGCTAATGCTAACCAATGTGTCACGGGACCACAGTATGCTGCCTTGAACTCCGGCCCTTCGGGCGGCTCGCCGTTGGCCTTTCAAACGATCCTCAATCAGGACTATTCCGTACGGGCGACCACGTCGGTCGGCCGTGCCACGGCCGTCGCCGAGCTCTTCCGTGACAACGTGTACGTCGTCTACGATCGCAACAACGCTGGCTTCACGTTCAAATATCTCACGAATGGCGCGCGCGGCTCGATCGACTTCACCGGCACGAACAACACGTTCGGTCTCGGCGCGTTCACGGCGCAGCAAACGTTCCAGCAAGGCGGCTTCGGCGCGACCGGCGTCACAACCACGCCGGCAAACGGAGACGGTACCCAAACGTTCTTCGTACGTGACGTCTACAATGCGCTGCCGCGCCTCACGGTGTACTTCAATGGCAACGAGAAGCACGAGCTTCCATCCGGCACGACGTCGTTCGACCCACGCCTCGCCGTCACGTACGGCGTGACGAACCAAGACGTCGTGCGCATCGCCAGCGGACGAGCGAGCGACAGACCGAATATTGGCTTGACCACCGGTGTGCCGACGTTCTATAACACGCCGGGACGCGTCGGCGCTGTCTGCGGCGGCTTGAGTATCGTCGGTTCCGGGCCAAACGCGCAACTCACGAGCGAAAAAGCGACCGACCTCGAGGTCGGGTATAGCCATCGCTTCTTCGGCGATACGTCGATCAACCTTACCGCATATGACGAAGAAGAACAAAACGCCATATTCTCTTCGACTGTGCCGCTTTCGAGCTCGCCAATCCAGCCGCCGGCGGCGCTCCTCGCGCAATATCTCGCCAAGGTCAATGGCGTCTGCCAAAACAACGCGACCATTGCCAATCTCGGATTCACGGCGACGGCCAATGCGGGAGCCGGCCGATTCCGTGGCATCGAAGTGTCCGGTCGCGTTCGTTTTACTCCGGCGATCTTCGCAGACTATTCGTACAACGTCACAAGCTCCCGCTTGTTCAACATTCCGCTCTCAGCTCAAAAAAGGGACGTCACGGTCATCGACGGCGGCCAAGTATTGGGCGTTCCATATCAGACGGCAAATCTGGGTGTCTCGTACGCTCCGCGCACGGGGCTGCAATTCCGCATGGACGGGAACTTTGTCGGATCGAATAACGGTCTCAGTCGACCGCCGTACGTGTTCGCAAATAACTCGATCGGGTATCGGCATGGCGCTACCCTTTTTAACTTAGGAATATCCAATACGTTCAATAGCCAATACGACCAATACGGCCGGACCGGCGTCGGGGTCTTTCGGCCCGAAAACCAGTTTGGAACGGATAAGACGCCGTTACAACAAGCGGTTTCAGGCGTCAACGGTAGCACGCGAGCCGGACTAACGCCGCGAGCGCTCGTCCTCAGCGTTCAACAGCGATTCTGACGGTACGTTCGACTACGCACCATGGCCAGCGGCCCGGACCATGCCGGGCGCGCAACTCGCCGACGCGGAAGGCTGCGTGTCGCACAACAGAAACGAATCGAATGCTTCGGGCTGTCTTGAACGAAGTCGGAGACGCCGTCCGGTGGCGGCGCCTTTCCGGCCGCGACTCGGCGCAAGATTGCATCCTGGGGGGCTTGCGCTCGAAGGTTCATCGCCGTAGCATTTCCATATGCATATGCGCTGCGGATGGCGAGTCCTGGCTGGCGTTTTCATGTGGTGTGCGACGGAGGTTTTGGCGGCTGCTGCGACCGCCGCCGTTGTTCATCCCGCGTCGACTCCACGACCGTGTGCGTGGCTTTCGCAGGGCCGACTCGCGTACGTCGACCGCGCCGGTCTTGTGGTCTGCTCAGCCCGCTTCGCGATTCGCCTGACTCAGACAACTGCCATTAGCGAACTGTTGTGGTCAGGCGACGGGACCAAGCTGCACTATATTGTCGGCGGTAAAAGCGAGCGCCATTTTGCTTTCACCGTACGAAACAACCGCAGCATCCCGCTTCCGGACGACTGTGGCTTCGTGGCGTTCGCGTGGTGTACGCAGTATAAAGGGGCCGACGGTTCCACGTTAACAATTTCGCGTCCGAGCCGCCTACCAGGGGGCGCTTCGACCGCACCTGAGGTTGTTACGCTTCAAGCGGGCCGACAAATTTTCAGCGTACGCGGCGCCCTGCCCGACTCATTTTTGCCTCTCACGTTCCCGAGGGCGAGACGCGTGCTCATCTTTCACGCGGCGGAAATCGGCGCCGACCAATGGGTTGACGGTATGCCGCTCTCGGTTTTGGATGCTGGGCACGGCGAGCGCCCTCTTGGCATCCGCGTCCACGGCATTCGGACCTGGGCGGCGCTCTCTCCGGACGGCGGCACGCTTATTGCTAGCGCGGGGGGCTTTCGCGAGGCTTTTCAGCGGAAGACCCTCGTTCGCTGCGATTTGAAGAGGGCGCATTGCCGACCATGGCATCACCTTGCCGGTCACGTCGAGCTCGATCCCATTTGGTCACCGGATGGGACGCGCGTCGCCTTTATCCGCGCTCGGGACGTGAACGCAAATCAATTGTCGACGGGCATCGGTGCACTACCTGAGCCATGGGCCAAGGGTCGGCGGCTTGTGCTGACGTCGGCCGTAACGGGAACCGAGCCGGCAGTTTTCGCAACGTCGGTCGATCGTGTCGAGGCACCGGCATGGATCGGTTCGAGTCGACTCGCCTTCGTTTCACGCGACCGGCTCTTTGAAGTCGATGCAAACGGTACGACGCATCTGCGGCTTGCTCTTGCGGAGCCCGCACGCGAGGCCTATTACGGTGATGCCAATACAAGTGACCGGTATGCGTGGCACATCGGAAGCTGCCGAAACGCGTCTTGTGGCATGAGCGAAAGATGAAGCTCTGCCCCTGTCATCCCTTCGGTCGCGCTTCGTGGCAAAATTGGCCCGGGTTTTTGCGGAGAACCGTGGAACTAGCTGCCCGAGGTAAGGACAGTGCGGGACGTCAATCGGCTTTCGGTCGACGAATTCTTTGGGTGGCAGGCGTTCGTTGAGGGCTGCTACGAGCTCGTAGATGGGCATATTACGCCGCACCCGGATTACGTCACGCCATACGGCTTCGCCGCGCCTGATAACGAGCACGGCGTCGTCTGCGGAAACCTGATCGGTTCCCTATACCCGCAGCTGCGACCGCCATGCCGGGTCTACGCCGGAGCGGGGACGATCGTCAACCGCATCAACGCAAACGTCCCCGACGTGACGGTTTCGTGCAGCGAAACCGATCGAGCGGGAACGGCAATCGCGCAAGCGCGTTTCATATTTGAAGTTTCATCGCCGAAGACGGCTCGTATCGATACCGGTCGCAAGGTCGGCGATTATTTGGCGATCGCAACGCTCGAAAGCTATGTCTTCATTGATCGCCTTCACCGGTCGATCACCGTGTATCGCCCCGATGCGGGACCTCAAACCTATGACGAAGGTACGATCGCAATCGGCTCGGACCTACGGCTTGATATCGCACGTATCTTCGCGTAAATGTCAGGCGGGTATTTACGATCCCATGCTACTAAAGCAATGCAGCTAGCGGTCGTCTTCGGTAGGAGGCAGAGCCGAGCCACGTAATTCCTGATACTTGAGATCTTCATTGATGTCCATCGCCTCGTTCTTCCAAGCAAAGAAACGATGGAGGGCATCGGCTGCATCGCTGCTCGGCGCCCAGTCCTCGGGGTGGATCAAGCCGCTATCGCTAGCGAACGTTGCAATTTTGTCTTGGCTGAACTTCTCTGCGTCGCGCAGATACCGGTGCAACAACTCGGCTGGGAGCCCGAGAACCGCCGTTTTCCACATTGCCCATGTAAGCTCGCCGCCTTCGGTGCGCTCCACGTTGTTTCTGATTCCTTTCGCGAGGGTGTCGCATTGCCATGCGGGGCCTTAGTGCGTCGAGTACCCTTCCCCGTTCTCTAAAGACCGAAGCAATGTCGGAAACATTGTGTCGGCGTGGCTCTTCACCGCGGTGAAGCCCTCGACACAGGAACTGACAGTCGACGCCGAGCGCGACCATGCGCAAAATGAGCCACTGCGTACGGCGCACTGTAGAACGTATACTATCTCGAGTGAACAGTATACTGTTTGACCGAAAAGGGGACGGCTCGTTAACCGATCTTGCACTTAGCGGTCGTCGCTCAACGTCCGCGTCGGCGTCGCGGAAGAAAAGCGAAAGCGCGATCCGACCAGCGCGCCAAAGAGCGTCTCGACCGCTCCGCCGCGCGCCACGTCCACCTCGGAAGCTATACGCGCGACGGTGAGTTGCGGAAGCGATTGTGCCTTCAGCTTTTCATTGAGCGGGGGCAGATCGCTTGCTGTAAGCGTTGCAAAGCTCTTTTCTACATCGGTAAGCTCGCGATCGACGACGACGACGCGCGCAACCGCATACTGCGTCGGCGCGCCTTCCACCGCCATGATCGCGCCGTAGACGTCGGCGGTGCGCTCGCGCAGTCGCTCTTCGCCTGTGATCGCGCCGCCTTCCTTCGTTGCGACGAGAAGCTTGCGAAGCACATCGGCGCGGTCGGAGAATTGCGTCAGTTGCAGCCGCAGCGGCTCGGCCGGTGCTAACTTCTGCGTGGTTGACGCAGCTTGCGAGCGTAACGCCGCAATCTGGCCAACGAGCAGCGTCATGCGTTTAAAGATATCCTTGACGCGATTTGCTTGGTCGAATTGCGCCTTGCGGTCTTGTATGGAATACGTCGCGCGCCGGTCGAGCCCGACCGTTAGCGGCATGGTGTAGACTTTTCCGGCGCTGGACAATCGCACCGCGTACGTTCCCGGAAGAAAGCGTGGTCCTTGGGTCGCGTTGCCGGCAATTTGCGCGGCCGGCGGAACCTGGGGCGGTTTCGTGCGCATGGTCCACGCGACGCGGTTGAGGCCCTTGCGCTTACCCGGTGCGATCGAATCGACGACGGTACCGGATGGGTCGAGAATGTCGAGCGTCAGCTTCCCGATCACCTGTCTTGAACGAAGATAGTAGCTAATCACCGCGCCGTCCGGCGGATTGTCACCGGTATAAGCCGCATCGCCCTCGGGCCATCCGCCGTTTGCTTGTATGCGCTGCTGCACGGGGCGCCCCGCCAGAAACGTAACATCGGACCCTAATGTTTGCGTCGACAGGCTCCGAAGCGGCGAGACGTCGTCGACGATCCAAATGCCGCGACCGTGCGACGCGACCACAAGATCGTTGTCGCGATTCTGCACGACCATATCGCGCACGGCAACAGCGGGAAAATTTCCCGGTCGCAGCGCGGCCCAGGAGTGTCCCGCATCGACCGAGACCCACAATCCAAACTCCGTGCCGAGGAAAAGTAGATTTCGGCTGAGCGCATCCTCGCGCACGACATGCGCGTATCCGCGAACCGCGGCGGTTTGCGGAGAGACGAGCGGTGTCCACGTTTTCCCGTAATCGGCCGTACGATACAGATACGTGCCCATGTCGCCGAAAGAATGCCGGTCGATCGTCGCGTACGCGGTGGCGGCATCGAAGCGGCTCGCTTCAACCCAACTCACCCAGTTGTCTTTCGGCAAGCCCGTGATATTGCCGGCCACGTTGTTCCAGGTCGCGCCGCCGTCTTTGGTAAGTTGGAGATTTCCATCGTCGGTCCCGGCCCAGATAACCTTACCGTTTTTCGGGCTTTCGGAAATCGAGTAGATCGTCGTATGCATTTCGGCAGCCGAGTTGTCGACGGTTATGCCGCCCGACTCTTCTTGTTTCTGCATGGCCGGATCGTTCGTCGTGAGATCCGGCGAAATACGATCCCACGTTTTTCCTTGGTTGCGGCTGCGAAATAAAAATTGTGCGCCGATGTAGATCGTACCGGGCTCGTTTGGGCTTAGGGCGATCGGCGTGTTCCAATTCCAACGAAGCTTTTCGCCGTAACCGGCTTTGGGTTGGATGTCGCGGGCTTCCAGCGTTCGTCGATCGACGCGCCCGATCGTGCCACCCTGGGCTTCCGCGTACGCGAAGTTCGGATCTTTCGGATCGGGGAACGTCCAGAAGCCGTCGCCGCCGTACAGATTTTCCCAGCGGTGATTCGTAATGCCGCCGGGGTATGCGCTGTCGCCGACCCACGACGAATTATCTTGTAGACCGCCTTAGACTTGGTACGGATCTTTATTATCGACGCTGACGTGATAGAACTGGCTTATCGGCAGATTGCCGCCTTTCCACCATTTCGTTCCGCCATCGTAACTCAACCACAACCCGCCGTCGTCGCCGCCGATGATGTGCTTGGCGTTCGTAGGGTCGATCCAAATGTCGTGCCAGTCACCGTGGCTGCCGCCGGAGGAATCGGCGAAGCTACGGCCGCCGTCCTCCGAGACGATCATCCGTAAGTTCATTTTGAAAAGGCGCTGATCGTTCGTCGGGTCGACGACGAGCCGGCCGAAGTAAAACGGCCGCCAGACCATCCGCTGGCTGCGGTCGCGTTCTTGCCACGTGCGGCCGCCGTCTTTGGACGCATAGAGTGCCGAGCGTTGATTTTCGATAAACGCGTAGACCATTTTCGCGTTCGATGCGGCGATTTCGATTTCGACGCGCCCCCACGGGCCTTCCGGTAAGCCCGCGTTCGTCGTGGCGGTCAACTTCACCACGTCGCGCCGCCGTCGCTGGAGCGAAATAACGCGCTTCCTGACGGTGCATTCGGTCCGTCACCGCCGGACCGAAACGTCCAGCCCTTGCGGCGAAAATCCCAAAGTCCGGCAAAGAGTACGTTCGGTTGAGCGGGATCCATCGCGACCGATGAGCATCCCGTCGAGAGATTCCCGCCCTTGAGGATGAGCGACCAGTGCGCGCCGCCGTCGGTCGTGCGATAGAGTCCGCGCTCCGCGCTGTCGCTCCATAATTTTCCCGGGACGCAGGCGTAGACGATGTTGCTGTTTTTCGGGCTCACGATAATGCGTGCGACGCGTTCGCTATTGGGAAGGCCCATGTTCGTCCAGTTTTCGCCGCCGTCGGTCGATTTGTAGATGCCGTCGCCGATCGAGACGCTGTTGCGCGTCCAACTCTCGCCGGTGCCGACCCAGACCGTTTCCGGATGCCTCGGATCCAGTGCGATCGCACCGATCGATTGTACCGGCTGTTTATCGAAAACGGGCTCGAACGATGTGCCGCCGTCGGAGGATTTCCAGACGCCGCCCGAAGCCGCCCCGACGAAGAGCGTGATCTTGCCGTCTCTTTCGTGGCGTCCCGCGATCGCCGCAATCCGGCCGGACATCGCAGCGGAGCCGATATTTCGCATACCCAGTCCGGATACCGCGCCTGAGTCGATCCCCGCGGCTCTCGCTGCAGCGAATGTCGCTGCCATCATAGCAAGGATCGCAATCACCGACTTCGTGATCGTGTTGCTCGCTTTCACCTCGAACTCGGAGCGGCCGGCATGGCGAAAAGCGCGTCGCTCACGGATACGTTCGCTCGGGCACGTATGACGGTGAGCTTCTGCCGCTGAGCGGACGTGCTGCCGAGCGGGCCACTTTCAATCGCAAACGGAAAATATGCTCCACTGACCAACTCATAGTCGCCGAACTCCATAATCGTCACCTGACGCGCGCCGCGTATTTTTCGCGTCTCGACCACTCTGATCTCGAGGTAGGTTTCGGGATCCAGAAAATAGATATACTGCACGCCGCTCGGCTCAGCGACGCGAAGCTTGTAGGTTTCGGTACCCTCGAAATCTTCGCGTCCCAAGTAGGTTACGGTGCTGCCGCGAGCTTTTGAGGAAAGCAACGGCCCGTCGATAGTCCCATCGTCTGCCAAAGCTCGCATATCGTCTTGGGACATCCGTTCCGCGTCCCGCCGGCCTTCGAAGGGATTGATTTTCCAGCCGACTTCGCCGTCGTAGCCTTGTACGAGCGTTAGGCCTTGGATGGTCGACTCGTAGCGCGCGCTGCCGTTCTTTCGCATGCGCGTTTCCTTGTACGCAAGCTCGAAATCGCCCGGCGCAACCAGTTTTCCGGTAAACTCGATGGACGAGATCGAGGCCAGCTTTACCGGACCGCCGCGCGCCGCAAGATTTTTCGCAACCAAGTCGGTCGCCGATTCCGCGCGCACCTCTTGTGCGGGCAGGACAAAACCAATCGCGACAAGCGTTAATAAACGAATGACAACAACGCGCATTCCGAGCCTTTACATCGAGAATCTCCGTACGCCTGTCGGTCAGGTTGCATGGTCCTTCGCTTGACCCATATGAGATCGCGCGGTAGTCTATCGTAACTTACCATTTGGTCGGGAGGTTGCCCGTGATCGCGATGCTTCCCAGTTATGCCGAAGGACGGTGGGCTGTCGGCAACGGCGAGCCCGTCACGCTTACGAGTGCAATCGACGGCCGTGCCCTTGCGCTCGCGTCAAGTGCCGGCTTGGATTTCGGCGCGATGGCGAAGTATGCGCGCCGTGTCGGAGGCTCAAGCTTGCGCGCGCTCACGTTCCACGAACGAGCCGCGCGGCTCAAGGCGCTTGCGCTCTATCTGAACGCACGACGCGAGCCGCTCTACGAACTCTCCTTCGAGACCGGTGCGACGCGCCGCGATCATCTCGTCGATATCGACGGCGGCATCGGAACGCTTTTCGCCTACGCGTCGCGGGGTCGCCGCGAATTGCCCGACGCGCACCTCGCGCTCGATGGCGTGCAAGAAGCGCTCTCGAAGGGCGGCACGTTCGTCGGCCGGCATATCGTAACGCCTTTACGCGGCGTCGCCGTACACATCAACGCCTACAATTTTCCGTGTTGGGGGATGCTCGAAAAGCTTGCGCCGGCGCTGCTTGCGGGCGTCCCCGCGATCGTCAAACCGGCGACGGCAACGGCGTATCTCGCGCAAGCGATGTTCCGCATGATCGTCGAGTCGGAGATTCTGCCGGTCGGCGCGGTGCAGCTCGTCGTCGGCGGCACGGGCGACCTGCTCGATCATCTAGATGGCCAAGACGTTGTCTCGTTCACCGGGTCGCTCGAAACGTCGCTGCTGCTTCACGACCATCCACGTGTGTCACGTAACGCCGTCCGTTTCATCGCCGAGCGCGACTCACTCAACGCCGCGATTCTCGCGCCCGACGCTGGACCGGGGAGCCCGGAGTTCGATTTATTCCTGACCGAAGTCGTCCGCGAAATGACGAGCAAAGCGGGTCAGAAATGCACCGCGATTCGGCGCGCGATCGTACCGCGAGCGCGCTACGACGCCGTCGCGGAGGCGTTGCGGGCGCGTATGCGCGATGTCGTCGTCGGCGATCCGCGGCGTGACGACGTCGGGATGGGCGCGCTTGCGAGCATATCGCAACGCGATGCGGTCCGCGCCGCCGTCGCACTGCTGCGCGCCGAAACGGAGACGGTGTACGGCGACCCCGCTCGCGTCAGCGCGCGCGGTGCCGATGCCGAACGCGGTGCCTTTCTCTCGCCGCTGCTGCTCGGCTGCGAGCAGCCGGGCGCCGCGACACGGATCCACGACGTCGAAGCATTTGGACCGGTTGTGACGTTGATGGCGTACGACGGCATCGACGACGCGATCGCGCTCGCGGCGCGCGGCGCAGGAAGTCTGGTCGCTTCCATTTTCACGTACGACCCGTCGATCGCGAATGACCTGATCTTGGGTCTGGGCGCCTATCACGGCCGCATCGTCGCGATCGACCGCGATTGTGCGGGCGAGTCGACGGGCCACGGTTCGCCCTTACCGGGCCTCGTGCACGGCGGACCTGGCCGGGCGGGCGGCGGTGAAGAACTTGGCGGCTTGCGCGGCGTCTTTCATTACATGCAGCGCACCGCGGTGCAAGGATCGCCGGCGCGGCTGACCGCGCTCACAAACCAATGGCAGGCGGGCGCAGCGGAGATCGCGGCGCACATGCATCCGTTTCGGCGGACGTTCGAGGAACTCGCGATCGGCGAGACGATCCACACCCCGCAGCGCACGATCGCACTCGCCGATATCGAGCATTTCGCGGCGTTTACGGGCGACACGTTTTACGCACACATGAACGACGAGGCGGCCCGGGCGAATCCGTTCTTTCGCGGGCGCGTCGCGCATGGCTATCTCATCCTCTCGTTTGCGGCGGGCCTCTTCGTCGAGCCGTCGCCTGGTCCCGTGCTCGCGAACTACGGCCTCGACAATCTGCGCTTTTCCAAGCCCGTCGAGCCCGGCGATACGATCGCGGTGCGCCTGACGGTCAAGGCAAAAGCGCCGCGTACAGCGGAGTACGGTGAAGTGCGCTGGGATGTCGAGGTCAGCAATCAGCACGGCGAGACGGTCGCATCGTACGATCTGCTCACGCTCAACGCCACCGGCGTACCGGCGCTCGCGAAGACGACATGACTGCGCCGAACGAGCTTGCCCTTGCGTTGAGATGTGGCGAAGCGATGTTCGCGCGCGATCGCACCTCGCAGCGGTACGGCATGCGCATCGAAGCGATTGCACCGGGTCGCGCGACCGTGTCGATGACGGTGCGGGACGATATGTGCAACGGTCATGGCACGGCTCACGGGGGCGCCATCTTCACCCTCGCGGATAGCGCGTTCGCATTCGCGTGCAACTCGCGCGACGTTGCGTCGGTCGCGCAGCACTGCACGATCACCTTCGTGTCCCCGGCACATGAAAGCGAGCGACTCGTAGCCGACGCCGTGGAAGTGTCGCTTGCGGGACGATTCGGTATTTACGACGTCATCGTGCGCGACACGGTTGGCCGTACGGTCGCGCTGTTCCGTGGCAATTCCGCAGCCGTGCGTGGTAGCGTAACGTGACTAGCGGCGCGATCGAACGCGCGGGCCGTGACGAGATAGCCGCGCTACAACTCGAGCGGCTGCGCTGGTCGCTGCACTACGCGTACGCAAACGTCGCGCACTACCGCGCCGCCTTCGATGCGCGCGGCGTCCATCCCGATGACGTGCACGCACTTGCGGACCTGGCCCGCTTTCCATTCTTGACGAAACGCGATTTTCGCGACAACTATCCGTTCGGGCTCTTAGCCGTCCCGCGCGAACGGCTCGCGCGGCTGCACGTCTCGAGCGGGACGACGGGAAAACCGACCGTCGTCGGCTATACAGGCGGCGATCTCGACGTATGGTCTGAACTCGTCGCGCGTTCCATCGCGGCCGGTGGCGGGCGCGCCGGCGACATCGTGCACGTTGCGTACGGGTATGGGCTTTTCACCGGTGGGCTCGGAGCTCATTACGGTGCCGAGCGGCTCGGGTGCACCGTCGTGCCGATGTCGGGAGGGCAGACGGCGAAGCAAGTGCAGCTCATCTGTGATTTTCGGCCGGCCGTCATTATGGTAACGCCGAGCTACATGCTTGCCATTCTCGATGAGATGGAACGGCAGGGTGTCGATCCCCGCGCGTGCGGCCTGCGCGTCGGCATCTTCGGAGCCGAACCGTGGACGGCGGAGATGCGCGCGCACATCGAAACCCGCGCCAACATCGATGCCGTCGATATTTACGGACTGTCGGAGATCATGGGTCCCGGCGTCGCAAGCGAGTGCGTGGAGAGCAAAGACGGTCCGGTCGTTTGGGAAGATCACTTTTATCCCGAAATCGTACACCCGGATTCGGGAGCGATCTTGCCTGACGGTGAGTGGGGCGAACTCGTCCTCACGACGCTTACGAAAGAAGCGCAGCCGGCGATTCGGTATCGCACGCGCGATTTGACGCGGCTTTTGCCCGGGACCGCGCGCTCGATGCGCCGCCTCGACCGCATTGCGGGGCGCAGCGATGATATGCTCATCGTGCGCGGCGTGAACGTTTTTCCGACGCAGATCGAAGAACTCGTCCTGCGCGACCCGCGCTTGGGTCCCGATTACCGCATCCGGGTCGCGCGCGAGGGCCGCCTCGACACGATGACGGTCGTCGTCACCTGCGCCGCGGACGACGCCGACGGGCCGGCGTGTGCGGCGCTGCTGCGCGAGCGCATCAAGACGCACGTCGGCTTGACGGCGACGATCGAAATTGTGACACATGCCTCGCTCGAAGCATCGCAGGGCAAGGCAAAACGAGTTATTGACGAGCGCACTGCGTAACGATCGCTTCCGCTATGCGCAGAAATTTCGACTCGGCTTTTGGGTCGATTTGCTAAGAGGCGTAGCTCCTTCGCGTGAAGACAACCGAAGGCTACGCCGCTTCTGTTCGTAAACTCGAGCGTCATAGAATCGAGCTTCGCTCAGCATTGTTGGGCAATCGACATTTACGGCGCAGCAGCAATGAAAGGCAACGCGACCGGATGGACCTCGTAACTTAGCAGCCCGCCCGCGACCGTGGGATCAGAGTTAATAAGTTCTTCCAATCCTTCGCACGATTCGGAACGAAAGATCGCAACACCACCTGTGTCGTCGAGAAACGGCCCACCGTACTTTAGCCGTTGAGCTCGAAACTGTTCGATCAAAAAATGACGGTGCTCCTCGACGCCAATTTGCTCGAAGAATGGAATTCCAGCAGTCCAAGTACGACCACGACGGTAGATGACCGTATAGAGTTGGGTGTCGCTCACGCCGCTCCCCAGGCCTCGGTGCCGTGCTCGACATAACCCTTTAGACCCTCGTCTAGCAGCGCTTTCCACCCGCCGCGGTACATCGCAACGCCGTCGTCATCAATCTCACCCATCATTCGGTGCGTCAGACGAACCGTCGTTGTACCGTCGTCGCGTTCTTTAAGGTCGAACATGACGACGCCAAATACGCAACCACCAAGGCCCATCGACCCTTCCATCCAGAGCGTCAAGGGCGGCTCTAACCGCGTAACGGTCGCATAGAGCCGCTGCTTCGAGCCGCACTTCTCAAAAAAGCGTCCTCCTACGCGCTCCTCGATCTGCAGGTCGGGCTTGTGGTCCGTCTCATATGAAACATGCGACCACCACGCGGCAACTTTCTTTGTCAGCGCGTTGAAGACGTCTGCTGGCGAACCTATAATGGTTGTTTCTTGGACGATCGATGCAGTTCGTACGGCCGGCGTGAGCTGTTCTTGCACCTGTCTATCTCCTTCGACGAGTAATCCGAGCTGCGAGAGGCTGGATGCCCAAAGCTGCTGATACGGTGTTAACCACCGTTCATAGATCTTGCGCAATGGAGCGGCGTTGATATAGTTCCAACGCTCTCGCCCGCGACGCTCCACCGTGATGAGCCGAGCGTCTTCTAAGACCGCTAAGTGTTTCATGACCCCCGTGCGCGAGAGCGAGAAGCTGCTGCAAAGCGTGCCAGTCGTCCGCGGCCCCTTGCGTAAAAGGTCGAGCAGCCTTCTCCGCGTTGGATCGGCAAGGGCACTCCAAACCGCATCCGTCGCAGGACTCATGTCGTGGCAGGCATCATGTCACCCTAAGGTAACACATTGTTCTCTACTAAGACAAGGGCCCGATGCGGTCGCTGGCGATATGGTCGTCGTGCAGCGTGGCGATCACGCTAGCTCGCAGCCGCAGCGAGTCAGCGCGCGCGATCGTACCCTTGGCCGTTAATTCCCCCGTCGACGAGTGCGGCGCGTCGTCGACGATCGCGGCGTATGCAATGCGTTTGCTGCGATCACGTCGCCCCTTATTGACGACTGACAGTGCGCGGGCGATGTGTCGCCGGACGCGTGCATCGGCCGCGAGTGTCGCGCAATCGAGCGAGCCTGCTTGCGAAAGAGGCGGCGATTCGGTGAACGTTCGCGTTGCGTCGAGATCAAGATAGACGAGTGCTCGCACGTCGTCACGATCGGCGCCCGTGATGACGACGTCCAAGGCGAGCGGCGACGCCGCCTCTAAGAGCTGCGCGCGCAGAAGCGATGCGACGACCCACGATCCCGACGATAATTTGAAGTGTTCCGCGAGGCGGCCGGCAAAGGCGAATCCCTTGTCCGGCGAGCTTTCATCGACGAGCGTCCCCGCATCGCCCGAACGATAGAAGCCGTGTGCGTCGAAGGCATCATGCGTGGCCGCGATATGGTGCCAGTACCCCGGCGTTACGTTGGGTCCGCGCACGCGTAATTCCTGACCGCCGGGAACCGGCGCGAGTGCGATCTCAACGCCCGGTAAGGGCACGCCGAGCGACGTCGCGGGCGTGGCGCGATCGTGTGCGCAGGTTGCTCCCGGAGCGGTTTCAGTCGCGCCCCACCCACCGAAGATGGGAACGGTGCGTGACGTCGTCGCCCGCGCGACTGCTGCGAACGACGTGACGAGCGACTGCGGTATCCCCGCAGCCGCGCTGAATGCAAAGTCGAGTCGCGAGAAGAAGCGTTCGCGGAGAACGTCGTCGGCTTCGAGTGCCGGTACGAGGAGCGCGAACGAACGCGGCACGCCGAAATAGATCGATGGCGCGATCTCGCGCAAATTGCGAAGCGTTCGCGAGAAGGCTTCCGATGTCGGCCGGCCGTCGTCGACGTACAGCGTGCCGCCGCGATGGAGCGCGAGATTGAAGACTTTGTTGCCGCCGAATGTGTGCGACCACGGCAGCCAATCGACGAGCACGAGCGGTTCATCCACTTCGGATTCGGCATCGTGCGCCGGCCAAATTTGCGTGAAAGCCACCTGATTGGCCACAATCATGCGATGCGTATTGATCACGCCTTTGGGCTCGCCGCTCGAGCCGCTCGTGAAGACGATCTTCGCAATGGTGTCGAGCGTGACGCGTTGCGACGCGGCTGCGACCGCCGTCGTCGGTTCGCGGTCGAGTTTTGCCAAACGGTCGACGATGCTGAGGCCATCGAGCGCGCTCAATGCCGCGCAATCCGCGAGCGATGCATCGACGTAGGCGACTGCGGGACCGATCGCCGCAACGAGCCGTGCGAGCCGGGAGTCGTCGGCGCCTTCACGCACGTATTCGAGCGCGATCGGTGCGATGGGAACGCCGACGTGCAGGGCCGCGAGCGTGATGAGGGCGTGCGCGATGCCGTTGGGCGAGAGCACGAGCAGCGGTTGCCGCGGCGTCGCTCCGCTGTCGAGCACACCCTGCGCGATGCGATGGACGCGACGCAGGGCGTCGCCGTAGCGCAGCGTTTCCCATGCGCCGCTCGAACCGCGTGCGCGCAGAAACGCGCGGTCAGGATGTGCGAACGCGCCGCGCTCGAGTGCGACGTTGGCATTGCGCGGAAGCGGCTCGAGCGCAAGCGGCGAACGGAAGATCCGCCTACCGTCGGCCGTCGTCTGCGCGAGCATCCGTTGCGCTGGAAAGCGCATGGGCGTCAGTGCCGCCGGCATGTCTCCGTTGTGAACGTTTTCCAGCTTCCGCTATCATCCCGTTGAAACGCGCGTTCGAATGCATTGGGTCCGAGGGAACCATACACCATGCGCACGGGGACGCGCGACTTTCCATGGGGCACGCTGCCGACGAAAACCCAGTCGGTCTGCCGCCACGGAGGCGCGGTACCTGAGTACGCGTCGCCCTGCGTAACGGTATACCACTGATCTTTTACCATATCGAAGCGATAGACTTCGTCGATCGCAAATACCTTATTGGCGATGACGAGTTCGTTGTGAAGTTTTATCGAGCCATCGCCCGACTTCGTATAGACATGTTTAGCGGTGTGACCCGAACCCGTCGCGCACGACCATGAGCCCCCGATGAGTGATAGGGCGCGATCTCGCGCTGCCGCGCTCACGGGCGCCGTACCCTCTTTGAGGGCGACGTGCTTCGCGGTTGCGGCGGGCGCTGGTGCCGGGGCGGGTCGGGGCGTCGGCGTCCTCCGTTGCGCGATCACGGGTGCGTGCGTGGGGGCGGCCGTGGCGACCGTCAGCGGAATCGGCATTCTGCGGGGCGTTGGAACGTCGGTCGGCGCAGGCGTCGGGGTGGCAGTCGGCTCCGGCGTCGGCGCTAGTGTCGGGGCTAGTGTCGGGGCTGGCGTCGGCGTCGCGCGTCGTCCGCGACGAGCGCGACGGGGCTCGGAAGCCGTGGCCGTGGCCGGGACCGCGAGCGTTACCTCGGCGCGTACCGGCGTCGCGGTCGGCTCGGTCAAGGGAGCAGGAGCTGGTGGCGCTACGGCCGTGGCTACCGGCGTGGGGCGCGGAGTGGCCGTCGCTCTCGGTGTCGGACTCGGCTTCGGGCGCGGCGTTGGGACGGGTGTAGGAACCGGCGTCGGGCGTGGCGTGGGGGTCGGCTTCGGCGTCGGAACGGGGGTCGGTACCCGCGTCGGCCGCGGACTCGGAGTCGGTTTTGGCGTTGGGATCGGGGTGGGTACGGGCGTTGGGCGCGGTGTCGGTGTTGGACGCGGCGTGGGGACGGGTGTCGGTACCGGCGTCGGACGTGGTGTCGGTGTTGGACGCGGCGTGGGGACGGGTGTCGGTACCGGCGTCGGACGTGGCGTCGGTGTTGGACGCGGCGTAGGAACGGGGGTGGGTACCGGCGTTGGACGTGGCGTCGGTGTAGGCCGCGGCGTCGGAACGGGCGTTGGAATCGGTGTGGGTCTTGGAGGCGCCGGCGTAGCCGCTGCGGCGATTCGGCGTGGTTGCGGCGACTTCGCCGGTGCCAGCACGTTCGGCGAAGGGACGGAAGGGCGCGCTTGCGCGACGGCGCTCGAACGGTGGCAGATGTACTCGCCATCATCTATCCAGCTGTCGTCTTGTTGGCGTTGGTGTTCGCGCCGAAATTGGTCGTTGCTGACGAGCGTGTACACGATACGTACCGGGCGGGGCATGTTGCGAACAATCTCGGTTCCGGTGAAGATCCACTGAGAGCCGCTCCAGGTCGACGCCGTCAATTGCATGCCGTCAAAAAAGCGGTTGGCCGGCGCCGTCAGGTGCCACGCCTTTTGCGCGCGGTCGTAAGCGAGCGTTTCTTGGACGGTTCCGACCGCCCCAAACGATGTGTGCACGTCGTTCTGGAGCAGCAGCGACCCATCGGCGGCGCGGGAATAGGTCTCGATCGCAGTGCTGCCGGGGGTCGAGCCGAAGCACTCCCACGAGCCCGCGAGACGGCTTGACTCGAGACTTACCACTGGCACCCGGCTGGCAGCGGCGGTGCCGGCCGGTAGGGCGACGAGCGCCACGACGAGGAAAAGAAGAAACGCCCGCATGCTGCGCTTAACGTTCCAGCATCGGAAAGTATTCCCGCCACTTGCCGAATCGGCGGGCGTGGATCACACGATCGAATTGACGACCCGGCTCGGCGACGGGATCTTCCAGATCCGGCTTCCGTTGACGGGCAATCCGCTGCGCTACATCAACGCCTACCTTATCGAGGACGAAGACGGGTACACGCTCGTCGATCGCGGTTGGAAGGCGGATGACGTTTTCGCGGCTTTGCATGAAGCGCTGATCCGTTGCGGCATCGCGTTGCATGACGTGAGGCGGCTGCTCATCACACACGCGCACTTCGATCACTATGGTTTGGCGGGCACGCTGCGCCGTGCGGGTTTGCGGGAGTTGGGCTTGCACCGCTTTGACTGGGCGTTCGCGCGCTTGCTCTTGAGCAACCCGCTGGCGGCCGATCGCGCGGCCGACGATTGGATCGCGCGCAACGGTCTGCGCGTCGAGGAGCCCTTCGACGATACACACCAGCGTTTGAACGAGCTAACCGAACCGACGCGGCTGCTCGAAGATGGCGACCGCGTCGGTCGTTTGCGCGCGGTGTGGACACCCGGCCATACGCCGGGCCACCTCTGCTTCGTCGATGTGCGGAGCGGCAAGATGTTGACCGGCGACCATATCCTCGATCCGATCACGCCGCACGTCGGCATCTGGGGCGAGCGCGGCGAGAATCCGCTCGCCGCCTATGTCGCATCGTTGCACAAAGTCGCGGCGATCGGCGCGACCGGCGCCTTGCCCGCGCACGGCGAACCCTTCGCGGATCTCGAGCGCCGGTGTACGGAATTGCTCGCGCATGAGACGGAGCGAGAAGCGCAGGTGCTCGGAGCTTTAACACGCGGACCGAGCGACGCCGCGAGCATCGCACGCGCCATCCCATGGACGCGCCGGCAGCGGACGCTCGCCGAACTCGCGCCCGCGCATCAGCAGTTCGCCGTCGCTGAAACGCTCGCGCATTTGGAAGCGGCGCGCGAACGCGGGCTCGTCACGCGCGATGCTCACGCGAGGCCGTACGCGTACGCGCTCGTGTGAGCGAGGGACGACGAAGGATGATCGCGCGACTCGCGAACGCGTAGGGTAATGATTGAACGATTCCTTCAGCGTGCGCTTGCAACGTGCGCCGCGGCGCTCGTTGCTTATGCGTCGATCGCGATTCCGTCGCAGGCTGCTACGGCTGCCGCCGAGCCATCGCCCACGCCGACGACGAAATCCGCACCAACAGCCGGCGCGACGCCGAGCGCAACGGCGAGCCCGAGTGGAACTCCGGCGGCGACACCGACGCCATCTCCGAATTTCACGCCGACTTCCGCAGCATCGCATCTGCTGCGGCTCGATCGTACGCGGCTCGGGATCGTGCCGGGGACATCGCTTTCGGTCGGCATCGCGGGCGCGTCGGGAAGCGTCGGCGTTCGCGTATCGAACGCGAATGTCGATGCGACGTTCGATACGGCGGCGCACCGCGTCACGGTCTTCGCACGCACGCCGGGGACGGCGATCGTGACCGTCTTCGATGCGACGGGTCAAAGCGCCGATATCGCCGTCCTCGTCGCACCGGCCGCGGGCGTCGTGCCCGCCGACGTGACCGTACAGCTCGGCGGCAACGTCTCGGCGGCGTTTGCGCTCGCCCGAGCGAATGCGCGCATCGCGCGTGACGCGCAACTGCAGCCGGGCGCGACGATCGACGTGCATGGCATAACGCTCGCGAACGCATTGCGCGCGGGCGATCGAATCGATGCCGTCGCACGCGTCAAGATCGACGGCGGCGGCGTCTTCGTCGATGCGACGGGCACGACGAACGTGCATTTGCGCGTCGACGCGTATCCGAAACTGGATCCGCAAGAACTCGTGTATAGCGACGATCCCGAGCGGCTCGATGCCACGGCGGACGGCGTACTCGAACGCGCGACCGTGGCGGCGGGACGCTCGGCGCGCGTCTACGCGTACCATGTTTCCGATACGCCCGATCGCCGGCTCGTTCTCGTGCTACAAAGCGCAGGCGCACCGGAACGCGTGCAGCTGCTCGGCTACAGTGCCGGACCCGAAGCGGCGTTCAGTTACGTCGGACATCGCGCGACGCTCCAGTATCTGTTGGAACGCGGAGCGCAAGAGAGTTACACCCTGGATGTGCCGGCCGATACACCGGCCGTCGTGCCCTTGTCCGGCCGCGCCATGCGGGCAGGCGATCTCATCAACGCGATCTACGATCTGCGCGCGCTCGGCGGTGCGGCGCTAACGGTGAGCCTGGTGGCGGTGAGCGGTAAGCGCGACCCGCTCGAAGTCCTGGCGGGCTCCGAAGTGACAGGCGACGGTCACGGGCGGCGTGGCGAATTTTCGCTCGCCGACGTGCCGCCGCTAGCGCTCAGTTACACCGCCGGCGCGCCGGAACCCGTGCCGCTTTCCGTCGGTGCCCCAACCATTGCAAATCTGCGACCCGGCGCTCGCGCCCTCGGCGGTGATTACGGTGTCCTTCGTGAAGTCGCGTTGCAACTTAGCAATCCGACTGCGAACGTTGCGAGCGTCTACTTTTACGAAGCGCCGGCAGGCGGCAACGCCACGACGACGATGTGGTTTACGGGCGACCCCGCCCCGACGGAGATTGCGTGCGTTCGCATTCCGACAAGTCGCTATGCCATTAAAGCATTTCAACTTGCCGCAGGCGAGACGCGCACCGTCACCGGTGAATACATGACCGACGGCGCGTCATATTTCCCATTGCTTTTCGGGTTGACGGCAACGCCGCCGTCGCCGCCGCCGGGTCCGTATGCGCCCGACGCCTGCACGCCGAAAACGCCCCCGGCGATCGTCCCCACGCCGGTTGTGACCGCGACACCGTGAACCCGCCTCCGGGATCGGCGCACCGCCCATGACGGAACGGCTCTTTTACGGCAACGAGGCGGAAAATTATGGGATTGCGCTCGGCACATTCGTGGCGATCGCAATCGTCATCGCGCTGCTGGCGCGCTATGGCCCCATCACGCAGGCTCTACGCCGCCGCCGCAACCGTGGCGTGGCGAGTTCCTTCGATACGTATTTGCTTCGGCACTTGGAAACGACGTTCGTACCGCTCGCGTACGTGGCGGCTGCATTCGGCGCGCTTTCCACGCTGCACCTGGATTCGACGGCGCGGCATGTGCTACGGGAAGTCGGTATCGCGGTTACGACGTGGGCGCTCGTACGAATCGGCATCGGACTCTTTCGTTTTTCCGTTGAAGCGTCGATCGCGCGCAGCGCAGAACGCGGTCTCTCCGGTGCAAATCTACGCTCGTTCGTCCCATTCGCCACGATTTTGGGCTGGGGCTTTGCCCTGGTCTTCGTGCTCGACGAGTGGGGTTTTCACGTCTCGGCGATCGTTGCGGGTCTGGGCATCGGAGGCGCGGCCGTCGCGCTTGCGGCCCAATCGCCCTGCGCGATTGGTTCGGGTATATCGCGCTTGTCTCGGATCGGCCGTTCGAAATCGGCCACGTCGTGCAAGTCGGTACCGAGCACATCGGAACCATCGATGCGATCGGCGTGCGCTCGATCCGCATGCGCAGTCTGTGGGGCGAAGAAGTGACCATTTCCAACAACGACATGGCGACTTCGCGGCTGCGCAACTTCACGCGCATGCACGAACGCCGCATTCTCTTCACGTTTACCGTCTCGCCTGCGACAACGCCGGAGCGCCTGCGCGCGCTTCCCGAACTGGTGCGCGGTGCGATCGAAGAGCAGGCGCTGGTGCGTTTCGATCGCTCCCACTGGATCTCGTTCACCGACGCCGGGTTCGTGTTCGAAAACGTGTATTACGTGCTTTCGCCCGACTACAATGTCTATATGGACGTCCAACACGCGGTCAACATAGCGATCCTCGACGCCTTGCGGGCGCGCGAGATCGAACTCGCGGGACCGCCGCTGACCGTGACCGTTACGAACGCGCCGCCGTCCGCGTGACGGCGCGCAAGACGTCATCCCACGCCGCCAAGAATTTTATGAGACCGTAATGCGCGAGCACGTGCGTTCGGGCACGCGCACCCACGGACCGCGCATCCTCGGGGTCGCGCATGAAATGCCGGATGGCATCCGCGATGACGTCAAGCTGATTGCTGACGACGCCGCACCCCGGCGGCACGGCGGCCGGAACTTCGGTCGTTGCAAGCGCGACGACCGGCATCCCGCAGGCCATCGCTTCGAGAAGCGCGAGCCCAAGCGACGTCCAGCGAAACGGATGCACGTAAACGCGACGGCGCGACATATCGGTGTAGAGCTCGCGTTGCGGCAGATCGCGCTCGGTGCCGATGCCGTAGAGATCGACGGGTGCGGCGGCTTCAATTGCCGGCAAAAGATCCGTGCCGGTGACGCGTCCGCGCCGTTTCGCTTCGTTGATGACGACGGCGCAGCGTTCCAATTCTCCCGTGTAGAGTGCGCCGGGATCTGCGACACCGTGCTCGATGACGACCTTGCGGGCCGAGCCCGTCGCCCAGAAGAGCGCGTTGAAATGCGTCACGTGGACAATCGTGATGTCGCGGCGATCGCAGAACGGATGCACCATCTCGTTGATGCGGCCCTGAGGCGCATTGTGTTCGAGATAGATCGTCGCCACGTCGCGACCGGGCAGGCGGCCTCCGAGATACGCGACGACATCGTCGATTTCTTCGGGACGTTGGAGCACGACGACGTCGATCGTCTCGAGCCGCGCCGTTTCCGGCGTGATCTCGACGACGCCTGGAGGCCAATGAGCGCGTCGCCGACCGGCCGGGCTGCCGTCACGAACCGGTAAGAGATAGCGGTGTCCGCCGCGCACGAACGTTTCGAGATAGGAGCCGTGAACGTGCCAGATCAGGATGCCGAGCGGACGCCACGGCTCGTTTGCGATCAGTCTTCGACTTTGAGGACGAGCTTGCCGAAGTTCTCGCCTTTGAAGAGCATGAGCAACGTTTCCGGAAACGTGTCCAGACCTTCTACGATGTCTTCGCGGGTCTTGAGCTTCCCGCTCGCGAGCCAGCCGCCGAGTTCGCGCATCCCCTCGGCATAGCGTTGCGCATAATCAAAGACGACCATGCCCGTCATCGAGGCGCGATTGACGAGCAGCGACATATAGTTGCTCGGCCCCTTGATCGGCGTCGTGTTGTTGTATTGCGAGATCGCGCCGCAGATGACGATACGCGCATGCATCGCGAGTCGCGCCAGACAGGCGTCGAGCGTTTCGCCGCCGACGTTATCGAAATAGACATCGATGCCGCTGGGACAATGTTTTGCGAGCTCGCGGTATAGGTCTTCGGCTTTGTAGTCGATCGCCGCGTCGAAGCCGAGTTCGTTTGTAAGGTAGGCGCATTTTGCCGAGCCGCCGGCGATGCCGACGACCCGACAGCCTTTGATCTTTGCGATTTGGCCGACAACCGCGCCGACGGCACCCGAGGCACCCGAGACGACGACGGTCTGGCCCGCCTGCGGTTTGCCGATCTCGAGCAAGCCGAAATACGCCGTCAGTCCCGTCAGGCCGAGGGTACTCAAGTACACGGGCAGTGGTGCGAGTTTCGGATCGACCTTCGTGAAGTCGCTTGCGCGGCGGAGCGCGAAACGCTGCAAGCCCGTCATGCCCACGACGCTGTCGCCGACGGCTAGCGCCGGATCGTTGCTCGCGACGACTCGGCCGACGCCGCCGGCACGCATCACCTCGCCGATCTTCACGGGCGCGACGTACGATTTGCCCTCGTTCATCCAGCCGCGCATCGCCGGGTCGAGCGACACGAAGGCGACCTTGACGAGCACCTCGCCGGGACCCGGAGCGCCCACGGGTGCGTCGTCGATCTTCCAATCGCTGCGCTTTGGCAGCCCGAGCGGACGCGCGGCAAGGGTGATTTGGCGGTTCGTTGCGGTAGCGTTCACCTTCGCTGCGTTCGCCCGGCATGGTCGTGCGCCTCCGGCTCGAAAGCTGTCGCGCGATGTGCGCCGTGATCGCAGGGACCCCGCAACGCGTTCGCTCGCACTTCCCCGCGCTCGCGCGCGAGTTTGCCGGCCGGCGCGTCGCGTATTTCGATGGACCCGGCGGCACGCAAGTTCCGCGCAGCGTCGTCGACGCGATGACGCACTACCTGCTGCATACCAACGCCAACGATGGCTGGGCCTATGCGACCAGCCGCGAAACCGATGCGGCGATCTCCACCGCGCGCGCCAAAGTTGCGGTATTCCTCAACGCCGCCTCCACGGGTGAGATCGTTTTCGGTGCGAACATGACGACGCTGACGTATCACCTCGCGCGAGCCGTCGGTCGAGCGCTACGGCCTGGCGACGAGATCATCGTCACCGATCTCGATCATCATGCCAACATCGATCCGTGGGTCGCGCTCGCGCGCGATTACGGTGCGACGATCGTGCGCGTGCCCCTGCTCGGCGGCCGACCCGAACTCGATCTCGCCGCCTACCGTGCCGCGCTCTCAGTGCGTACGAATCTCGTCGCCGTCGGCGTTTCGTCGAACGCGTTCGGCACGCTCAATCCCGTTGCCGCGATGATCGCGGAGGCGCACGCGGTGGATGCGCTCGTCTATGTCGATGCGGTCCATTCGGCCGCGCACGCGACACTGGACGTGCGCGCGCTCGATGCTGATTTTCTCGTATTCTCCGCGTATAAACTCTACGGCCCGCATGTTGGTGTCGCTTACATCCGCGATACGGTGCTCGAGAAGCTCGACGTGCCGAAGCTCGCGCCGCAAGCGTCGTACGGATCCAAACGCGCCGAGAGCGGCACGCAGAATTTCGAAGGGATCGTGGGCCTCGGCGCCGCGCTCGATTTTATCGCGGATCTCGCTCCCGATCCGACGGCGCCCTTTCGCGAGCGACTCGTCGCGGCACTATCCGGGCTCGCAAACGAAGAAGCGACGATCTTTCACGCGCTCGTCGACGGCCTGAACGCGATCGATGGCGTGACCGTGTTCGCGCCGCGCGACGGCGTTCCACGCCATCCGACTGTCGCGTTCGCCGTCGACGGCATTGCGGCCGACGTCGTGTCGCGCCGCCTGAGCGACGAACACGGCATTTTCGTTTCACATGGAAACTTCTACGCAGCGAACGCGGTGGCGACGGTCGCTCCGGCGCTTGCACAGGGCGAAGGCCTCGTGCGCGCCGGAGTCGCGCTGTACACGACGGCGTCCGAAGCGGATCGTCTCGTCGCAGGCGTCGCGGCGCTGCATCACGGCTCGACCTTCGTGAGAGCGAGTAGAGCGTGCGGATAGCCGAGTGGAATGCTACTGGCGTTATCGAGTCGCCTGATCTGCTCGGCGGAGAGCCGCAGATGAGCCGCTCCGAGATTGTCGCGTACATGCGCCGATGTACGAGCGCCAAGGACGGGCACGACTCCTTTGGCGATGACCCACGCTAGCGCAACGTGGGCTGCGTCAACCGAAAGCTCCGTGGCAACGTCGAGCATCGCATCGACGGTCCGCTCCAAGTCCGCTTCCGGTGGAATACCGGCACGAGATGCCCTCTCGGGATCGGGCCTCTCCGTGCGTGACCTCTCCGTGAGTACGCCAGCTGCTAATGTGGAGTACCCGAGAACGCCCAAGGCCGCGGACTTCGCGAAAGGAAGAACTTCCCGTTCCGTGGTCCGCTGCAAGAGGCTGTACTCGACCTCGATGCACGACAAAGGAGCCCAACCTCGAATCTCCGCGAGCGTGCCGGCTTGAGCGCAACGCCACGCCGGAAAATTCGAGAGACCACCGTATAGGATTTTTCCGGATGACACCAGCCGATCGAAGCCACGCATGATCTCATCGATGGGAGTGATGCCATCGTCGAAGTGTACGAGGTAGACGTCGATATGGTCTGTCCGGAGCCGCCGCAGGCTGCCCTCGACCGATTGCATCATTGCCTTACGGTGATTCCCGACTCGGCCCGGCAAAGCGTCACGTGTGGTCGAACGGCCGTACTTCGAGACGAGCACAACGTCGTCACGATGTGCGCCTAAAATCTCACCGAGGAGTTCTTCCGATTTTCCGCCCAGGTACGCTTCAGCGGTATCAATGAGGTTTCCGCCAGCTTCAAGGTACGCCCGGACTACACCATCGGCCTCGCCAGGGTCAATCGAAACCTCTTTGCCGGCGCCCAACATTCCAGTTCCGAGCGCAAGCTGCGATACTTTGAGGCCAGTTTTTCCAAGATCCAGATAGCGCAATGCATACTCCTTGCGCTTCGCTTGCGAGCAAACGCAACCCATGAGAAGGGCGCACAACAACAGCGACGCGAGACCGTCTCATATCGCGCGCGAGGTTTCGCGCTTGAGGATCAGCGTCCCCAGCGGCGGCAGGGTGAGCGTCAATGAGAACGGCTTATCGTGGGCACCGAAGGGTTGCGCGTCGAGCGGCCCGTTGCCGACGCCGCTGCCGCCGTAGTCGCTCGCGTCGGTATTGACCGCTTCGACGTAACGGCCACCCGCCGGAACGCCGACGCGATACCCCGTCCGAACGGCCGCCGTGAAATTTGTGATCGCGACGACGAAGTCAGTTGAGTCCGTGCCGCGTCGGACGAACGCGATGACGCTCGCGTCGGCATCGGCCACAATCCATTCGAAGCCGGCGGCCTCGGCATCGCGGTGCAGCGCCGTGAGCGCGCGATACGTCCGGTTGAGATCGCCGACGAGTCGCATCACGCCCGCGTGGTCGGCGCGCTCGGTCAGATGCCAGTCCAGGCTCGCGTCGTGATTCCATTCGCGTTCCTGCGCAAACTCGCACCCCATGAAGAGCAACTTCTTTCCCGGGTGCGCGAACATATAACCATAGTAGGCGCGCAGATTGGCGAAGCGCTGCCAGGTATCGCCGGGCATCTTTGCGAGCAGCGAGCCCTTACCGTGCACGACCTCGTCGTGCGAAAGCGGCAACACGAAATTTTCGCTGAACGCGTACACGAAACCGAACGTCAGCTCGCCCATGTGCTCACGGCGGTAGGGCGGATCGGTGCGCATGTACGCGAGCGTATCGTGCATCCAGCCCATGTTCCATTTGTATCCGAATCCAAGTCCGCCCGCGAACACGGGCTGCGAGACCTGCGGCCACGAGGTCGATTCTTCGGCAACGGTGATCGCGCTCGGCTCGGCGCCGTACACCGCGGTATTTGTCCGCTTGAGAAAGTCGACGGCGCCGAGATTTTCGCGGCCGCCATCACGATTGGGGACCCATTCGCCGGCTTTGCGGCTGTAGTCGAGATAGAGCATCGATGCGACGGCGTCGACGCGTAACCCGTCGGCATGGTAACAGGCAAGCCAGAAGAGGGCGTTTGCTACGAGGTAATTCACGACTTCGTTGCGTTCGAAATTATAGATGAGCGTGTTCCAGTCGGGTTGGAGGCCTTGCCGCGGATCGGCGTGCTCGTAGAGATGCGTTCCGTCGAAGTCGCCGAGCCCGAACGTATCGGTCGGGAAATGGCCGGGTACCCAATCGAGCAGGACGCCGAGGCCCGCGGTATGCGCGCGATCGATGAAGTACGCGAAGTCCTCCGGCGTTCCAAAACGGCTGGTCGGCGCGAACATGCCGATGACCTGATAGCCCCACGAGCCGTCGAAGGGATGTTCGGCGACCGGCATGAGTTCGATGTGCGTGAAGCCCAGCGACGATGCGTAAGGCACGAGATCGTCTGCGAGTTCACGATAGGTCAGATAGCGATTTCCCGCAGCGCGTTTCCACGAGCCGAGGTGCACTTCGTAGATGCTGATCGGCGCATCGCGGCGCTGCGCCGCGGCACGTCGCGAAAGCCACTCGCCGTCGTGCCACGCCGGCGCGCCCGGTCGGGCGACGATCGAAGCCGTTCCGGGCAAACGTTCCGCCGCGAAACCGTACGGATCGGCGCGGAGTGGTAAGCGCGTGCCGTCCCTTGCGAGCAATTCATATTTATAGATACTCCCGACGCGCGCGGCGGGAATGAAGAGCTCCCACACGCCCGCGCCGGGATGAAAGCGCATCGAATTGCGCCGTCCGTCCCAGGCGTTCCAATCGCCGACGACGCTCGCGCGGCGCGCATTGGGAGCCCACACGGCGAATGCGATGCCGTCGACCCCTTCGAGAGAGATCGGATGTGCCCCAAATTTCTCCCACAAGCGCGCGTGTCGGCCCTCGCTGATGAGATGCAGGTCGAGTTCGCCGAGCACGGCCGGGAATCGGTACGGGTCCTCGACATCAAACGTCGTCGCGCCGTATGTGACGCGCAGCCGATAGGCGTACGGCGCATTTCCAGGACCGTCGCCGACAAAAAAACCCGCATCGTCGACCCGAGCTAAATCGAACGCGACGCGACTCGTGGCGGCGTCGATGACCGCAACATCAAGGGCGTCGGGAAGGAAAGCGCGCACGGTAACGCCGCCAGGCGTCGCATGCATGCCCAGTACCGCGAATGGATCGCCATGCGTGCCGTGGACGATCGCCGTGACGTCGCCAATGTCAAGCTCAGCTTGCACGCGCGACCTCCGCTACGATACGGCCGTCGAGCAGCCCGCGGATACCTTCGAGCGGAATACGCACCCACGCCGGCCGGTTCGCGAGCTCGTAGGACACCTCATAGAAAGCCTTTTCGAGGACGAAGAGTCCGAGCAGTCGCGCGGCAAGTGCGGCGTCCGCCGGATAGGCGCAGGAGCCCGCGATCGTCTCCCGATAGCCCGCGAGAAACGCCTCGATGGTGCGGCGTTGCCAATCGTCGGCGAGCGGTTCCAGTGCACTCGTGTTCTCAGCGCGGTCGCTGGTCGCGCCGCGCATACCCGCGATGGCTGCGTAGTCGATCGATCGCAGCATGCCGGCGACGTCGCGCAGCGGCGACGATTTGCGGCGGCGATCCTCGAGCGGGCGCCCGGGTTCGCCTTCGAAATCGACGATCAAAAAATCGTCGGCGAGCACGAGCACTTGACCTAAATGATAGTCACCGTGGAAGCGTGTCTTCATAACGATCGCTTCGCCGAGCGGCGGTAACGCAAGCCGCGCGTCGATCTCCTCGCGGCGTGCGAGCAGCTCCGTTGCGAAGCCGCGCAGCTCGGCCGGTACGCGGTCACCCTGCAGCGCAAGCATATCGAGCGCGCGGCGCGCGCTTGCGCGCGCCTGCGTGCTCCACGCGTCGAGATCGGCTTGCGTCATCGGTTCCGGTTCGAAGGCCGGATCGCCGGTCGACGTTGCGAAGGCGCGATGAACCTCGGCGGTTCGTACGCCCAAGCGGTGCGCGCGCTGGGTGAAGATCGCATGGTAATCGGCGGGGCTCGGCACCGGGGGTGTCTCCATCGTTTCACGCTGACGGTCAAAGAAACGTTCGAGATATGCGGTCGTGACCGCCCATCCATCGCCTTGGCTCTCGACGTATTTCTGCACGATGGCGACGGCGGTCGATTCGCCGCGCGCGTCGCGATACTCGACGAAGCCGCACAGCGGCGGCGTGTTGTCGTAGCCAACGGCATCGAGGAAACGTGCGACTTCGAGTTCGGGCTGCGGCCCGGCGTGCACGCGGCGATAGCCTTTTATGATGAGTCGTTCGTCGATGACCACCGACGTATTACTCTGTTCCACGTCCAGGCGGCGGACGCGCGGCCGTTCCGCGCGTTCCGCGCCGGCAAGCGCACGGGTCGGCGTCGCGACGAACACCCCACCCCGTGTCGAAGCCGTCTCGCGCCCGGCACGGACGTCGTCCAGCAACGCGAGCACGAACGCATCGATTGCGAACGCGTCGTAGAGATAACCGCTCTGGGCTCCGCGGCGCGTCCGCGCGAGCGTCGCGCGAGCGAGGGCCCTCGTACGTTCGTCGTCATCGCCTGCGCCATCGTTGATGACCATCGGCAAAAAGTAGCGCTGTTGCGCGTCGACGATCGCTAAATAGGCGACGAGGTCGCCGCGTTCGAGCTGAACGATATCGACCAGATGCACGACGTCGAGCTGCGCGTCCTTGTCCGCGAACCAGCGTTGTTTTGGCAAGTACGCCGGCAAGACATCGTGCTCGAAGAGCGTCAGCGCCTTATCGCCGAGGTTCGCGGCGGCGACTTCGCGGGGAAGCACGAGCGTGTGCAATTCAGGCAATTGCCCCGGTAGTTCGGCCGTCCACGCCGGCGCAAGTGCCGTCTCGGAGAGCAAAAACCAAAAGAACCCATGGCCCGGCAAGGTTAAAACGTAACGGTCGTCGCCGATCGCTTGAAACGGACTCCACCCGATCATTTCGATCGGTACGAGCCCCGCGTAGGCGCTGAGGTCGAGCGCCACTTGCTGTGCGGTGCGCGCCAGGTTTGCGACACAGAGCACGCGTTCACTGCCGTGGGCGCGTACGTAGGCGATGACCTTCCGGTTTGCCGGCGTAAGGAAATCAAGCGTGCCGCGCCCGAAGACGTTGTAGCCCTGGCGCACGGCGATCAGCTTGCGCAGCCAGTTGATCGGCGAAGACGGGCTGCGTCCTTGCGCTTCGACGTTGACGCTCTGGAAGCCGTAGACCGAATCCATGATCGGCGGCAGATACAGCCGCGCCGGATCGGCGCGCGAGAAACCGCCGTTGCGGTCGATCGACCATTGCATCGGCGTTCGTACGCCGTCGCGATCGCTCAGAAAGATGTTGTCGCCCATGCCGAGTTCATCGCCGTAGTACACGATCGGCGTCCCCGGCATCGAAAGCAGTAAGCCGAGCAGCAATTCGATGCGGCGCCGATCGTTCTCCATCAGAGGCGCGAGACGCCGGCGAATGCCTACGTTGATGCGGGCGCGTTCTTCGGTCGCGTAGATGGCGTACATCTTATCGCGTTCGCGCTCGGTGACCATTTCGAGCGTCATCTCGTCGTGATTGCGCAGGAATATCGCCCATTGGCATGTCGCCGGAATCTCCGGCGTTTGACGCATGATATCGATGATCGGGTAGCGATCTTCTTCGGCAATCGCCATGAACATGCGCGGCATGAGCGGGAAGTGGAATGCCATGTGACACTCGTCGCCGTCGCCGAAATAGGGCCGGACGTCTTCGGGCCACTGGTTCGCTTCAGCGAGGAACACTTTGTCTTCATACTCGTGGTCCAGCACCGCGCGCAAGATTTTGATCACGCCGTGGGTTTCGGGCAAATTTTCGTTATTGGTTCCTTCGCGTTCACATAGGTACGGTACGGCGTCGAGCCGCAAGCCGTCGACGCCGGTATCGAGCCAATAACGCATGACGTTCATGATCGCTTCGATCACGCGCGGATTGGCGAAGTTCAGATCGGGCTGATGCGAAAAGAAGCGATGCCAATAATATTGACCGGCGATCGAGTCCCAGGTCCAGTTCGACGTCTCGGTGTCGGTGAAGATGATACGCGTGCCGGCGTACTTCTTATCGCTATCGCTCCACACGTAGAAGTCGCGCCACACGGACCCCGGCTTCGCGCGGCGTGCCCGCTGAAACCACGCATGCTGCTCGGAGGTGTGATTGATCACAAGCTCGATCAGCACGCGGATATCGCGCTCGTGCGCGGCTTTGACGAAGGCCCGGAAATCGTGCATCGTGCCAAAGGCCGGATTGACGTTGCGGTAATCCGCGATATCGTAGCCGTCATCCCGCATCGGGGACGGGAAGAACGGGAGCAGCCAAACGCATGTCGCGCCGAGATCTCTGATGTAGTCGAGCTTCTCGGTCAGGCCTACAAAATCGCCGATGCCATCACCGTTCGCGTCGTAGAACGCTTTGACGTGCACTTGGTAGATCACGGCATCTTTGAACCAGAGCGGGTCGCTCGCGTTTTTCATCGGGCCGTCACGTCGATGCGAAAGATCGCGGCGGGATTTATCTGCGGGTCGAGCCGCCAGCGATGTGCCGACCCGACCCAGACATGCCGCGTCTGGGCGAGCAGTTCTTCGAGCGCGTACGGCTCGTCGTCCGCGATGCCGAATTCGCCCGTCGGCAGCCAGAGCAACGCGTCGCGTGCTGCGAAGGGATCGAGATTGATCGCGACGAGAATGACGTTTTCGCGCGTCCGTTTCCCATAAAAGAGGACCGCGTCGTCGTCGGCTCGGTAAAACGTGATGTTGCGCCAATCGTGGAGCGCCGGATTCTCGCGACGAATCGCATTGATGCGTGCGATTTCGGAGACGATATTGCCGGGCGCGTCATACGCGCGCTGGCGCAGCTGGTATTTCTCGGAATCGGCGTACTCTTCGCGCTCGGGCAACGCCGCGTTCTCACACACGTCGTAACCGCTGTAGATGCCATACGAGCTCGCGAGCGTTGCCGCGAGCGCCAAGCGGATGCGAAAGGCGGCGCGGCCGCCCGTCTGCAAAAATGGCGGCAGAATATCGGGAGTGTTGGGCCAGAAGTTGGGCCGGAAGTAGTCGGCCATCGCGCCCCGTGCGAGTTCGGTCGTATACGCGGTCAATTCCGCTTTCGTATTGCGCCATGTAAAGTACGTGTAGGATTGGGCGAAGCCCGCCTTCGCGAGCCGCGCCATGACTTTGGGCCGTGTGAACGCTTCGGCGAGAAACAGCGTCTCGGGATGGCGCGAGCGCACGTCGGCGATCATCCATTCCCAAAATGCGAACGGCTTCGTGTGCGGATTGTCGACGCGAAACACGCGCACGCCGCGCGCGATCCAGAATTCGACGACGTCGCGAAGCTCGCTGAACAGGGCGGGCGCCGCGCGACCGTACCAGTCGAAGTTCACGATGTCCTGATATTTTTTCGGCGGATTCTCGGCGTATTTGAGCGTGCCGTCGGATCGGAACGCGAACCACTCGGGATGTTCGCGTACGTAGGGATGGTCTTGCGAACACTGCAGGGCGTAGTCGAGCGCTACTTCCAGACCGTTCGCACGCGCCGTCGCCACGAAGCGTTCGAAATCCGCGAACGTGCCGAGCTCGGGCTCGATTGCGGTATGTCCGCCATCGGCATTGCCGATCGCCCACGGGCTACCGGGATCATTGGGTCCCGCCGCAGGCGCATTGTTCGGTCCTTTACGAAAAGCGTGGCCGATCGGGTGGATCGGCGGAAGGTAGACGATGTCAAAGCCCATCGCGGCGATCGCCGGGAGCCGCCGGGCCGCATCGGCGAACGTACCATGGCGCGCGGGGATCGGGCTCTGCGAGCGCGGAAAAAGCTCGTACCACGCGGAGAATCGCGCCAGCGGGCGATCCACGTCGATCGTGAGTTCGGGGGCGCGCGTGGCTCGCGAGCGGTCGGGGGCGCGTGCGACGAGCGCGGCGAGCGCATCGCCTACGAATGCGTCCGCGCGAGCCTCGTCGTCGGCGAGCAGTTCGAGATTGCGCACGAACGTTTTCAGGGCCGCGGCTTCGCTCGGCTGCGCGCGCTCCAACGCCGCGGTGATGAGCGCCCGCCCTTCGGCAAATTCGGTATCGATCGATTGGCCTGCGGCACGCTTTTTTGCGGCAGCGCGGCGCCACGTCTCAAATGCGTCGGGCCATGCTTCAATCGTATAGAGGCAGCGTCCGATCCGTTCGAGTTCGAACGATCCCCGATAACGATCGTTATCGAAATACGCGAAGGCACTCTCATGCCAAGCGGTCGCATCGGACTGGCGGTAGAGCAGCCGGGCCGCGAGCGCATCATGACCTTCACGAAAGACGTCGGCCTCGACGACGACCCGCTCGCCCACGATCCGTTTGATCGGAAAGCGTCCGCCGTCGAGCTGCGGTGTCACGCGTTCGATCGCAGCCACGCAGATGCGGTCGCGACGCGGCACGCCCTGGGCTGTTTCCGGCGGGGCCGCCTTTTCCCGAGCGAACACGCGCATCTCCCTTGGTTGTAAGGCGACGGTATCATCGCCCAACCGGTGTTTCGCGCTAACGTGCGGCGTCACATCGCGCGGCATCCCGGCAAGCGCGTCGGTGAGGACGCTCGCTTCGACGCGGGCCGTCGCGCTATGCGAAGGGTTGAGCACGGCGAGCACCGCATCGCTCGCCGACGGGCCGGCTCGGATGAGCGCGATCGCACCGCTCCCCAGCGGCATGAAGAACTCAGCGCCTTCTTCATTGAGCGCGGGAAGCGCGGCTTTCATCGCATTGACGTCGGCGATGAACGGCTGCAGATCGAAGCGCGGCGGCTCCCAATCTCCTGGCCGCGTCGTAACGACGTCAAGTTTGCGCGTGAAACCGAATTCGAATCCCATGGGCAGCATCACGCCGCTGGAGAAGAAGGCCGCGAAAAGATACCGCAAGCGATACTCCGCTTCGATCGTCGCATCGTCGTGTGACGTAAGCTCGGAAGCGAGCCGCGGCGTGTCGTGACTTTCCGGAAAGGCAATCGATGGCGCGATGTGGCGGAAGCGTTCGTATTGCTCGAGGAGCCAGGCCGAGTGAAAGTCCCACCACTTGGAGCTATTGAAGAAGAAGTCGAAGCCGGCCGGACCCAGTTGCGCGACATCCTCGAGCCGCGCGCCGAGGGTTTCGGCTGCAAACACCGTGCGCGGTTCGCCTTCGCGCGCTCGGGCGATCAATGCGGACCACACGTCGCCCGGTATCTGATAGGCGGCATCGCACCGGAAACCGCGCACGCCCAGGCCGATATAGTGCTGCACGACGGCAATGAAATATGCGACGATCTGTGCGCGTTCGGGTCGTGCGCGAAAGTCGATCTCCGCGAGATCGGCCCAGACGATGATGTCGCCGGTATCGGCATCGATCGCCGACGGGGCACGTACGGCGCCTGCCGCATCGCGGGCATACCAGCTCGGGTGCGCGCGCACCAGCGGCGAGTCGTTCGCGGTGTGATTGATAACGAGATCGAACATCACGGCGAGTCCGCGTTCGCGTGCCGCGGCGATCATCGTGCGGATTGCATCATCGTCGTCGCCGGCCGGGGTGTCGCGTAAGAGTGGGTTGAGCCGATAATAATCTGCGACGGCGTAAAGACTCCTTGAGGAGCCCGTGGCATGAATCGGGTTGACGTAGACCCAGTCGAAACCCATCGCGGCGATACGTTCGAAGTGCGCGGTCCACGTCGAAAGCGGCCCGGCAAGGGTCGGGAACAGGTTGTAGACGCGCGGTCCCATTGAACGTGCCATACCCGGCAAGCACGCGCCTACGCACAATTCGGGTACGCCCGCGTGTGATGACTGTGCTGGGAATTGCGATCGTGGGCGGCGCGGCCGCATCGTTTGCGATGGATGTCGTGCAAGACGGCTTTGCTGCACTCGTGGAGCGCCGCCGTGCCCCGGGCGATCGTGACGAAGAAGTCGAGGCGATCGAGACCGTCGTTCGGCTGGTCGGCAAGCTCGCACCGGATCTCGCTAGCGACGGTGTCGCGCACGTGACCGCCCGTGCCTTGCACTATGCGTTCGGGATCGGCTTCGCGTGGGCGTATGTTGCGGCGACCCGTCGCGCCCCGAAACTCGCAGCCGGTCGTGGCGTGGCCTTCGGCACGGGGCTTTTCGTGCTATCGGACCGTATCCTGATTCCGATGTTGAAGTTGGGCCGCAGTTGGGACCGCTATTCGCGTACCGAACGTCTCGACGCGTGGCTGTCGCACGTCGCCTACGGGGCCGTGTTGGAAAGCGCGCGCACCCGCTTCGCGAGTCGTGGCGACGCGCGGTGATCGATCTTCACACGCACCTTCACCCGCCGAAACTTTTCGCGGCGATCCGGCGCTGGTTTGCCGACCGCAGCTCGTGGGATCTGAGCACGCAGCCGACCGAACCCGCCGACGTCGCGGCGGTGTTGCGCGCGAACGGATGCGAGCGCTTCGTGTTCTGCAGTTACGCGCACAAGCCCGCGATGGCGCGCGAACTCAATGCATGGCTCGCGCGAACGTCACGTGAGCTCGACGGCTTCGGTTTGCCGCTCGCGACGGTGCACCTCGACGATCCCGCATATGTGGCCGACCTGCACGCTGCGCTCGACGACGGCTGCATCGGCCTCAAGCTGCACGAAGACGTCCAGCGCCTCGCCGCCGACGACGCGCGCTTTACGCCCGTCTACGACGAACTCGCCCGGCGCGGTGCGTTCGTCCTGATTCATGCGGGACCGATCCCGTGGCGTTACGATGCCGGCGCGGGAATCTCGCGAATCGAGCGCGTGCTGGAGGCGCACCCCGATCTGCGGGTGATCGTCGCCCATTTCGGCGTCCCTGATTCGGAGGGCTATTTCGCGCTGATGGAGCGTTATCCGCAGCTGCATCTCGACACGACGATGATCTTCGCCCTCGACTCGCCGATGAGCGACGTGCTCGATGCCGGCGAATTCCGAAGCTCGATCGAAGCGCATGCCGAGCGCGTGCTCTACGGCTCGGATTTTCCGAACATTCCCTACGCGTATGCGAGCGAGTCCCGCGGCATCGCGGCACTCGGCCTCCCGCCGGACGTTTTGTACCACGTCTTACAGGGGAATGCGGCGCGCCTGATCGCTCATGCGATGCACGAGGGCGCGTAGCCGCACGCTTCGAACGAGGCGCGGCATGAATCAGGCAACGTTGGAATCCGCCGCCACGTACGCGTCTCGACCATGTTCGAAGCGGCGGGGCGGCGCGGTCTCATCGATCTCGACTTGATCGCACACCGTCCCGAAGCGAAGGTCGCCGGTTTCGCGCGGACGGTGCTGTGCGGTCAAGACGATAACCTCATGGTGCCGGCAGCGATCGCGCACGCAAATCCCGGCGACGTGCTCGTGATCCGCATGCCGGAAAGCCGGCCGGTCTCCTTGCTCGGTGAACTGCTTGCGACGCAGTGTCTCGCGCGCGGTATCGTCGCGGTCGTCGTCGACGCCGCGATTCGCGATGCGACCGCGATTCGCGAGCTCGGCTTGCCGGTGTGGTCGCGTTACGTGCGTGCCCGAAGCGCCTCGAAACGGCACGTTGGCGCGCTCGACGAGCCGCTCGAGATCGGCGGCACGCGGGTCGCACGCGGCGATCTCGTCGTGCTCGACGGTGACGGCGTGCTGGCGGTGCCCGGCGTCGCTGCCGAGGAGATTGTCGCGCTCGCGGGCGAGCGCGAAGCGGCCGAGGCCGGTAAACGCGTCCGCTATCGGCGCGGTGAACTCTCATACGATCTCGACGGCTTACGTACGATCGTCGAAGGGCGTACCTAGCCGTTGGGCGGTTCCTCTTAAC